>Ga0233435_1001280_pt1 | contig 24963 bp, 17 predicted proteins | sample SI_122_August201_3_FD_182735 | JGI IMG/M metagenome (GOLD analysis project Ga0233435, IMG submission 182735) | Seawater microbial communities from Saanich Inlet, British Columbia, Canada - SI_122_August2016_135_MG | ecosystem: Environmental > Aquatic > Marine > Inlet | place: Canada: British...
GCAAGGACAAGTCTCTAATTATGTTCAAGGATAAACGATGTTAATACAGCGAATTTTAACAGCAGCGGTATTAATTCCGGTGATGGTTTGGTTGGTTTTTTTTGCTGAGCAAGTGATTTTCCAGTATGCAATGTTGCTCATTGTGTCAGTTGGAGGCTGGGAGTGGGCTCGGCTGGTTGGGTTTGAAAAAACAGTGACGCATGTTGCTTATGCTGCGTTGGTTGCTGTGGTTGGTTATATTTTGCTAGTAACATCAACACTCCTGATGATTGCGATTTTATCTGTTTTAATTTTATTGGTATGGACCGTTAATATTGTTCAAGTGTTTCAATATCAAGGTGAGTTGTTGGCACAGGGCGAGTTGCAAAAAATGCCTATGTTTAGCGGTATTGTTATCCTGCCTGCTACCGCCATCTTTATGATTCAGATTCATGATTTTGACCCTCAGCTGCTCTTTGTTTGTATGCTCCTAATCTGGACTGCAGACACGGGTGCATACTTTTCAGGGCGTCAGTTTGGCAAGAAGAAGCTTGCACCAAGTGTTAGCCCAGGGAAGTCCTGGGAAGGTGTTTATGGTGGGATGATGGCTGTCGTCGTTGTGGCATATTTTGCTTCAGGTTACGTGGGTTATACTGGTGTTGATCAGGTTTACTTTGTTTTGCTTGCGATTGTTGGTGTTGCACTGTCAGTATTTGGTGACTTGTATGAGAGTTTGTTAAAGCGCAAATCGGGTATTAAAGACAGTAGTCAAATTTTACCCGGGCATGGTGGAATACTTGATCGTACAGATAGCATGCTTTCTGCGATGCCACTTTTTTGTCTCGGCTTTATTCTTATTAAATTGGCTAATCAATGAAGCAAATTACGATATTAGGTTCAACGGGGACGATTGGCGTCAACACATTAGATGTTGTGCAGCGTAACCCTGAGTCATATCAGGTGTTTGCATTGACAGCGAACAAAAATATAGAAAGATTAGTTGAGCAAGCCGCGCAATTTAGTCCTCAATTTGTCGTTATTGTTGATGCGTCATTGCAGTCAGAGCTACAGCTACAGCTAGATGCTAAAAACTGTCAATCTAGCGTGTTGGTCGGGGCTGCGTCACTCGTTGAGGTGGCTGAAGCAAGTCAAGTTGATATGGTTATGGCTGGGATAGTCGGCGCTGCGGGCTTGTTGCCTACTTTGGCGGCTGCGAAGTCAGGAAAGCGCGTATTATTGGCCAATAAAGAGTCATTGGTTATGTCGGGCCAGCTACTGATCGATGCCGTTGAGTCAGGTGGTGGGGAGCTATTGCCTATTGATAGTGAGCATAATGCCATTTTTCAGTGCCTGCCAGATAATAACCAGTCGCTGGTCAAAAATGGCGTAAAGCGCATATTGTTAACAGCCTCTGGTGGCCCATTTCGAACACGAGATTTATCAACTTTTGGTCATATTAGTCCTGAAGAAGCTGTTGCTCACCCTAATTGGGTGATGGGGCAGAAAATTTCTGTTGATTCTGCCACCATGATGAACAAAGGGCTGGAAGTGATTGAGGCACACTGGTTGTTTGGGACAGCTGAGGGTGATGTTGAGGTGTTAATTCACCCTGAAAGTCTTATTCACTCAATGGTTGAGTATATTGATGGGTCTGTCTTGGCTCAGTTGGGGAATCCTGATATGCGTACACCGATAGCGCATGCAATGTCGTGGCCTAAGCGCATGGTGTCAGGCGTTTCCTCTCTTGATTTTTTAGCGGCAAAAGCAATGACTTTTGAAACGCCAGACTTGGAGCGATTCCCTTGTTTGACACTATCCTATAGTGCGTTAGCCGAAGGGGGGACTGCGCCAGCGATATTGAATGCTGCGAATGAAGTTGCTGTGTCGGCTTTTTTACAGAAAAAGTTACGATTTACACAAATCCCACAGATGATTGAGCATTGTCTATCCAGTATTGAGATAAATGCTGCGGATGAGTTAGATCAAATCTTGGCGGATGACCAATTGGCGCGCCAAACTGCAACACAGTGGCTCTCGGAGACGGTTGAATGAGTTTTATTACCTCGGCTTTGGCTTTTTTATTTGCTTTAACCATCTTAATTGCCATTCATGAGTTTGGCCACTTTTGGGTCGCTCGTAAAATGGGCGTTAAAGTTCTGCGCTTTTCAATTGGTTTTGGTAAGCCTCTTTTAAAATACATGAGTAAGAGTGGGACTGAATATGTCTTAGCTTGGATCCCATTAGGTGGATACGTCAAGATGTTAGATGAGCGGGAAGGGGATGTGTCTGATGATGAGCGGCACATGGCTTTTACGCAAAAATCAGTCTATGCCCGCTTTGCCATAGTTGCTGCAGGCCCTGCATTTAACCTGCTATTTGCTGTTGCAGCTTACTGGGTTATTGCTGTAATTGGCGTGGCTGGGTATAAGCCCTTAATAGGTGATGTAACTCAGGATAGTGCAGCTGCAGTTGCGGGGTTTCAGGCGGGTGACGAAGTGACAGGTGTCGCTGGAGGTGCCGTTGCGACTTGGGGCTCAGTACGCTTTGCCATGCTAAAAGGGGTGATGGATGGTGGTTCACTTGCTTTTGAAGTGGATCGAGACGGTAAGAAAGTCGACTTACAGCTAGATATGACTGATGGTGCTGGCGTCTTGCAAGGGGGGCAGTTAGCCTCGGCGCTTGGGTTGTCTATGCAAGGGTTGGATTATCCTCCACGGATTGACCAGGTAACAGCAGGTGCTCGTGGTGAAATGGGCGGGTTGAAAACGGGCGATTTGATTTTATCTGCAGATGGTCAGCCGGTAAAAACTTGGCATGATTGGGTGCTGTTAATACAGGCAAGCCCTGAAAAAAGCATTTCTGTGGAACTAGATCGAGATGGTGTGATCATAACTACTGATGTTACACCGGCTTTATTTGAAGCAAAATGCCGAACATATGGCAAGATTGGTGTTAGCCCTCAGTTTGAACAAAAATGGGTGGACGCCATTCGCTCAGAAGAAATATATGGGGCAGGGGCTGGGATTGGCGTTGCTTTGGACAAAACCTGGAACATGTCAATTCTCATGCTAAAAATGATGGGAAAGATTGTCATAGGTGAGGCATCGGTTAAAAATATTAGTGGCCCAATTATGATTGCCCAGGTTGCTGGTAAAACAGCCAGCATCGGCGTTGTATCATTCATCACATTTTTGGCTATTATTAGTATAAGTTTGGGTGTACTAAACTTGTTGCCAATTCCATTGTTGGATGGCGGCCATTTGTTTTTTTATCTTTTTGAAATTGTGTTACGAAAGCCAGTCTCTGATACTATTCAGGTATGGGGACAAAAAGTGGGTTTGGTCATTTTGTTTTTAATGATGAGTATTGCATTATATCAAGATGTTAATCGGCTTTTTGAAGGATGTGAAAATGTCTCGGCTCAGCAAGATAATAAAAAATAGAAAATAAAGCCAATTATATGTTAATATATTAATATATCAGAGGATGATTGCTTTTTTGCGCGTATCACTAAGTGAGAGTGAGTAGAGAATGAGTAAACGGATAGGACTGATCCTGCTATTTTGGGGATTGATTAATTTAAGTGCACAAGCTTTTGAACCTTTTGTCGTTAAAGACATTCGTGTGGAAGGCTTGCAGAGAATTTCAGCCGGTACAGTATTCAACTATTTACCAATTAAAATTGGTAGTACGATGGATAATAGCTCTACCGCAAGTGCCATTCGAACCTTGTATAAAACGGGCTTCTTTCGAGATGTCAGGCTAGAGCATGAGGGAGATATCCTCATTGTGTTTGTTTCTGAGCGTCCTGCAATTTCAGAAATTAATATAGCCGGTAATGAAGACATTGAAAGTGAGGACTTACTGAAGGTATTAAAAGAGGTTGGGCTGACTGAAGGCCGTACTTTTAATCGCTCTCTACTCGATAAAATTAAGCAAGAGCTGCACCGTCAATATCAAAACTTTGGTAAATACGCAGTCCGTATTGAGTCTGAAGTAACCCCGCTAGAGCGAAACCGAGTGGCAATTAATATTGATGTCTCGGAAGGGCAGTCTGCCAAAATTAAGCAAATTAATGTTGTTGGTAATCAAGTTTTTGAAGAAGAAGAGTTAATTGATGATTTTGAGCAATCAACATCAGGCATGATTTCTTTCTATACCAAAGATGACCAATACTCACGGCAAAAATTGTCTGCTGACTTAGAAACGTTACGCTCGTTTTACCTTGATCGTGGATATATTAATTTTAAAATTCTCTCGACTCAGGTGTCTATCACGCCAGACAAAAAAGACATTTACATCACCATTAACGTGCAAGAAGGTGAAGTCTTTACCATTAGCTCTGTTAAGTTAGCAGGTGACTTAAAAGTTGCTAAAGAGAAATTGTTTCCGCTCATTAAAGTCAATAAAGGTGAGATATTTTCCCGTAAAAAAGCGACGCGTTCATCAGATAACGTCACTTCTTTATTAAGTAATGAGGGCTATTACTTCACCAATGTTAATACGGTTCCTAAAATTGATAACGAGAAAAAAGAAGTTGCCTTAACGTTCTTTGTAGACCCTGGTAAGCGGGTTTATGTGCGACGAATCAATATGATTGGCAATACTAAAACACGTGATGAAGTATTACGTCGTGAAGTTCGCCAAATGGAATCTGCGTGGATATCAGCCAAAAATGTTGAGCGTTCTAAAGCGCGCTTAAAGCGGTTGGGTTATTTTGAAGATGTCAACGTTGAAACACCAGCGGTTCCTGGTACGACAGATCAAGTGGACATTAACTTTAAAGTGAAAGAGAAACCCTCTGGTAATCTGCTTGCAGGTATTGGATTTTCTCAGTCACAAGGTTTGATCTTCAATGCAAGTATCAGCCAAGAAAACTTCTTGGGTACTGGTAAGCAGTTAGGTTTCTCGTTTAACAATAGTGATGTAACAACACAGTACAGTGTTAACTATACCAACCCGTTTTATACGGTGGATGGTGTTAGCCGAGGTTTCTTATTGTCCTATCGTGAAACAGATGCTGAAGAAGCCGATATCTCAGATTTTACCACTAATGAACTGAGAACAGGGGTTACCTATGGTATCCCTCTGAATGAATTTGATCGTCTTCGAGTGAATTTTGAGTTGGTCGATACCGATATTAATATTGGTAATACAGCACCGGTTGAGGTAGCAGAATTTCTTGATGATAACGGAGAGAGCTTCTTAAACTACTTGGTGTCTGTTAGTTGGGCGCACGATACACGTAATCGCTCGGTATTCCCGACGAGAGGGGCATTTCAATCGGTCAGTGCTGAAGTCACAGTCCCTGGTAGTGATTTGACGTACTACAAAATGGCTTACAAGCAGCAGCGCTTCTTCCCGTTAACTAAGTCTTTCATTTTATTGCTTAAAGGTGACTTAGGTTATGGTAATGCGTATGGTGAGACTACTGAATTGCCATTCTTTGAGAACTTCTTTGCTGGCGGCATTCGTTCAGTGCGTGGTTTTACCGACAACTCGCTGGGTGATCTAGATTCCAATGGTGAGCCGTTTGGTGGAAACGTGAAAATTGTGGGAAATGCTGAACTTATCTTCCCCGTACCGTTCCAAGAAGATAACAAGACGGTTCGCTTAAGTGCTTTCTTTGATATTGGTAATGTTTTTGATGATACCGATGCCTTTGATCTTGCTTCATTAAGAGCCTCAGTCGGTTTGGCAGCAACTTGGTTGTCACCCGTTGGGCCGTTAACGTTTAGTGTTGCACAGCCAATACGTGAGGAAGACGGAGATGATACTGAGATCTTCCAATTTTCTTTCGGCTCTGCACTATAATTGAATTTAATGATTTATCGTAAAATAAAAAGGAGCTCGTCTTGAGAACATTTGCACCATTATTGCTGATTGTTGGTTTGTTTGTAGGTGGAATTCAACAAGCAGCTGCAGAGATAAAAATTGGCTTTGTTAATCGTAGCTTGATTCTAGAAAAAGCGCCTCAAGCGGCTAAGGCTAAGAGTGATTTGGAGAAGAAATTCCAGCCGCGTGATAAAACAATTGTCGCTGATCAGAAGAAATTAAAGAAATTACAGCAACAATACAATAAAGAAGCACCAACCATGGGGGCGACTCAGCGTAAACGTTTAGAGACTAAAATCTTGCAGAAAAAGCGAGATATCAAGCGAGACACTGAAGAGTTTCGTGAAGACTTTAATATTGCGCGTAATGAGCTGATTGCCAAGTTGCAAAAACAGGTGATTTCAGCTATTAAATCTATCGCTAAATCAGATGGTTATGATCTTATTTTGATTGACGGTGTTGGCGTTCTATATCATAGTAAACGTGTTGATATTACAAGTTCAGTGTTGGCGCGTCTGAAAAAGATGTAATGACCCGCTGTTGATAGGTTGGGTGTTTGTGTGGGTGAATTAACATTAGCTGATCTGGCAAAACAATGTGATTGTGTTGTTCAAGGGGATTCTTCAACCCTTGTTCGGCATGTTGCAACCATACAAGCGGCACAACCTGGCTCGATTAGTTTCCTAGCAAATTCTAAATACAAAAAATTTCTTTCTAAAACCTTAGCCTCGGCAGTGATTATTCATCCTGATCTAAAAGATGAATGTTCCGTTCCTGCTTTGTTGCACCCTAACCCTTATGTCACTTATGCAAAAGTAGCTGCACTCTTGTTTCCAGTTACCTTAAGTGGGTGTGGAGTGCACCCGTCTGCTGTGGTGAGTGATTCTGCGACTATTTCTGCTTCTGCACAAATTTGTGCCAATAGTTTTATTGGTGAGCATGTCACGATTGGTGATCATGTTTACATCGGCCCTAACTGTGTCGTGGAAGAGGGTTGTTCCATTGGAGAAAACACGCATTTGTTGGCCAATGTCTCGCTGCGACCTGGCACCATTATTGGGTTAAGGGGGATTATTCATCCTGGTGCTGTACTAGGCGCGGATGGGTTTGGTATCGCCATGGATGCAGGTCAATGGCTTAAAATACCGCAGCTGGGCCGAGTGGTTTTAGGGGATGATGTTGAGGTTGGTGCCAATACCACCATAGATCGAGGTGCGATAGATGACACTGTGATCAACAATGGCGTTAAGCTCGATAATCAGATCCAAATTGCTCACAATGTTGAAATCGGAGAGCACACTGCCATTGCTGGCTGCACCGCAGTAGCAGGCAGTACAAAAATAGGTGCCTATTGCACGATTGCGGGTGCCGTAGGCATTGTTGGACATTTGACGATTGCTGATAAAGTACATGTCACGGCAATGACGTTGGTAACAAAATCAATCACAAAATCAGGTAGTTACTCATCTGGGACACCAATGTTACCAACAGAGGATTGGCACAAAAGTGCGGTGCGGTTTAAACAGCTGGACGCATTAGCGAGAAAAGTCGCGCGATTATTCAAAAAACAGTTGTTATGACTTGTTTTACGGTGACTTTTCGACTCTAATGCAGGTGTCCATACTAAAACAGCGCCTTTAACCTGCACAAACTAATAACAAGGACGATAATAAAAACAATGGAAATGGATATTAACAAAATCATGTCTCTCTTGCCTCACCGGTACCCTTTTTTACTGGTTGACCGTGTGCTTGAGTTCGAGAAAGACAAATACCTAATTGCACAAAAAAATGTCAGTATCAATGAGCCTTTTTTTCAGGGGCACTTCCCAATAAGACCTGTTATGCCAGGTGTTTTGATTGTTGAGGCATTGGCTCAAGCAACAGGTTTGTTAGGCATGGAGTCTCATCCAGAAGAGACAACAGAAAACTCACTGTATTTGTTTGTTGGGATCGATAAGTGTCGCTTTAAGCGCCCAGTAGAGCCGGGTGATCAGCTTATTTTAAAGGTTGAACTGATTGGTGGTAAACGAGGTATCTATAAATTTAAAGCTGAAGCGACTGTTGATGGTAAAGTTGCTGCGACAGCTGAAATTATGTGTACCTCTAGGGAACTCTAATCTTGATTCATGCAACAGCAATAATTGATGACTCAGCCGCGATAGACCCTAGCGCTGAAATTGGTGCTTACACGTGCATTGGTGCAAATGTCACCATTGGCGCTAAAACCGTAGTTGGCCCCCATGTGGTTATCAAGGGGGCAACCACCATTGGTGAAGAGAACCATATTTTTCAATTCTGTTCGATTGGTGAAGATCCTCAGGATAAAAAATATGCTGGTGAGAATACCCGCTTAGAAATTGGTGACCGCAACACCATTCGTGAATATGTCACAATGAATCGTGGTACTAGCCAAGATCGTGGTGTTACCTCAATTGGCAACGATTGCTTGTTTATGGCTTATACGCATGTAGCGCATGACTGTATCGTACACAATCATGTCACAATGGCGAATGCAGCTTCTATTGCTGGTCACGTAACTGTTGGTACCTATGCTATTTTAGGTGGTTTTACCATTGTGCATCAGTTTTGCCGAGTAGGCTGTCATAGTTTTATTGGTATGGGTGGGCATATTACTCGTGATGTGCCACCTTACGTCACTGTGGGTGGTCAGCCGACTAAGCCTCGGGGTATAAACCAAGAAGGGTTGAAGCGGCGTGACTATGATAAGGATCAAATCGCGCATATACGCAGGGCTTTTAAAACCTTATATAAAGCTGGGCACTCACTGAAAAAATCGACTGAATTGCTGAAAGAGCAAGCAGAAGAATGCCAAGCCATTGCGCCATTTGTTGAATTCTTGGAAGGGTCGGAGCGCAGTATTCTCCGGTAACAATTGATATGCATTTTGGTATTGTAGCGGGTGAAGCTTCCGGTGATATGCTCGCCGCTGGGCTAATTGCCGAAATAAAAAAGATCCATCCGGATGCAACCTTTGAAGGTATTGCAGGCCCCCTAATGATAGAGCAAGGATGCAAGGTCTTGCACCCGCTCGAAAAATTATCGGTATTTGGCTTGGTGGAGGTGCTTAAAGACTTACCCGAGTTACTGGCTATTCGCAAAGATGTGCGTAAGCACTTTATCGCTAACCCCCCTGATGTATTTATCGGAATAGATGCCCCTGATTTTAATTTCTCATTAGAGGAGCAATTAAAGCAGCAAGGCATAAAAGTAGCGCATTACGTTGCACCTACTGTGTGGGCATGGCGCGAATACCGTGTGCATAAAGTAAAGCGTGCGGTTGATTTATTGCTTTGTATTTTTCCTTTTGAAGAGAAGTATTTTGCTAAGTTTGATATGCCAGCCGTTTATGTCGGTCATCCACTTGCAGAATCTATTCCCTTTGAAATTGATCAAAAGAAAGCCCGTGAAAAGCTTGGGTTGTCAAAGGTAGAAAACCTAGTTGCTATCTTACCAGGGAGCCGCAAAAGTGAAGTGGCGATGTTGGGGGATGCCTTTTTAGAAACAGCGCACATCTGCTTGCAATCACACCCAAGGTTACACTTTGTCGTGCCAATGGCGACTCAAAAAACCCGTATGATTTTTGAAAAACAATTGGCGAAACATCCAGAATTACCGATTACGTTGGTGGATGGGCAATCTGATGTGGTTCTGGCAGCCTGTGATGTCACCTTAATGGCCTCGGGTACGGCAACACTTGAAGCTTTGCTGTATAAGCGGCCAATGGTGATTGCCTATAAAGTGTCTGGTTTAACTTATTGGTTGGTGAAAACACTAAAGCTGATGAAAATTTCGAGCTTTGCTATGGCGAACCTCATTGCAGGGAAGAAAATAGCACCAGAATTTATACAGCATGATGTGGTGCCCAAGAAGATGGCTAAAGTGGTTATGAACTATCTTGATAACCCTGAAGAGCGACGCGGGTTACAAATCGCGTTTTTAGAAATCCATTTTAAAATGCGTCAAAACAGCAGTGAGAAAGCTGCAAAAGCCGTGTTGGACTTACTTGAGCTGCCTCTATCACAAAATGCTTGAATGCTTTAATGGGTTTGTTGAATACCCTTAATCTGTTATATTAAGCTCCTCGAAATTCCCCTGTCTTGCCCATCTCCCAAAGGATTGAGGTTATGTTAGTATTACTCGGCGCACCTGCGTTATCTGACTTTCGTTGTGACAAAATTCGCCAAGCGGTTAAACACGCGAGCCACAAGCTTGATTCAATCTCAACCAAAACACTTTACCTGATTGAATGCTCAGAGGACTTGAGTGCGTCAGAACAAGAAAAAGTGGGGCAGTTATTACAGGCCAATTGGTCTAGCATAGAGGTTTTGTCGGATCAATTTACAGGCTTCGCAACACCAAGAGCAGGGACGATATCACCATGGTCGACAAAAGCGACTGATATTTTACATCACTGTGGTTTGGATAAAGTGATGCGGGTTGAACATGGCGTTGCGTATCAGCTCGCCGGGGAAGCCGCATCAGATGTATCTCAGATTGAAGCGTTCTTACATGACCGGATGATTGAAGCATTTTACGCACAAGCGAGTGAGTTGAACGGACTTTTTAAACATTCAGAGCCAGCGCCATTAACCTGTGTTGATGTTCTTGCGGGTGGCGTTAGTGCGCTGCAGCAAGCCAATCAGGATTTAGGTTTGGCTTTATCAGGCGATGAAGTTGCGTATCTTGTTAGTGCCTTTACAGAGCTTAAGCGAAACCCAACTGATGTAGAGCTTATGATGTTTGCTCAGGCTAACTCGGAGCATTGCCGTCATAAAATATTTAATGCCGATTGGGTGATTGACGGTAAAGAAGAGGCCTTAAGCTTATTTGGTATGATTCGTAATACCGCAGATAAGACACCGGTGGGTGTGCTGTCTGCGTACAGTGATAACTCAGCGGTTATTGCCGGCGCAACAAAAGGCAAACGGTTTTGGCCTGATGATAATCATCAATATGGCTTTAATGAAGAGGCGGTTCCTATACTCATTAAAGTGGAAACGCATAATCACCCGACAGCTATTTCACCCTTTCCTGGTGCTGCAACAGGCTCTGGTGGTGAAATACGGGATGAAGGCGCAACCGGGCGTGGTAGTAAGCCAAAAGCTGGGTTGACGGGCTTTAGTGTTTCTAATCTGAATATTCCAGGGTTTGAGCAAAGCTGGGAGCAGCCCTATGGCAAGCCAAAACGTATCGTATCCCCATTAGACATTATGATTGAAGGTCCATTAGGAGGCGCTGCCTTTAACAATGAATTTGGTCGCCCGAATATTGCTGGCTATTTCCGGACTTATGAGGAAACGGTTCAAGATGGTGATAATGCTGAGCGCCGTGGTTATCACAAACCGATAATGCTGGCAGGCGGCTTAGGTAATATCCGCCCTGATCATGTTGAGAAGCATATAATCCCTGCAAAAGCCAAAATCATTGTTCTCGGTGGACCTGCCATGCTGATTGGTTTAGGGGGGGGCGCTGCTTCTTCAATGGCCAGTGGTGCAAGTTCTGAACAGCTAGATTATGCCTCTGTACAGCGTGGAAACCCTGAAATGGAGCGTCGGTGTCAAGAGGTAATTGACCGCTGTGTTGCTCGAGGTGATCATAACCCCATTATATCAATACATGATGTCGGTGCAGGTGGGTTATCGAATGCCGTCCCTGAAATTATTCATGACTGTGATCAGGGTGGGGTGTTTGAGCTGCGGAACGTCAACAATGATGACCGTGGGATGACACCGATGCAAATTTGGTGTAACGAGTCTCAAGAGCGCTATGTCATTGCGGTTGCTGCTGATCAGGTCAATTGGTTTACTGAATTATGTCAACGTGAGCGTTGTCCGATGGCAGTCGTTGGAGAGGCGGCTGATGAAGAAGTCTTGATATTGAATGACTCGGAGCTAGATGAGCAGCCGATCGATTTACCCATGTCAGTGCTGTTTGGTAAGGCGCCAAAAATGACACGCTCGTTTGATCGTGTTGACTGGAATAGACCCAGCTTACAATTAGATGGTATTTATTTATCTGAGGCTGCCGAGCGTGTTTTAAAGCTCCCCAGTGTTGCTGATAAAACATTCTTGATTAGTATTGGTGATCGAAGTATTACCGGTATGGTATGCCGCGACCAGATGGTAGGGCCGTGGCAAGTGCCGGTTGCAGATGTGGCTGTCACCAGTAGTGGTTTAGACCCTGACAATAACACCGGTGAGGCGATGGCAATGGGTGAGAGAACCCCTGTGGCCTTAATTAACCCTGCCGCCTCAGGCCGTCTTTCAGTAGGGGAGGCAATCACTAATTTATGTGCCGCCTCCATTGATCGTTTGAGTGATATTAAGTTGTCGGCAAACTGGATGTCAGCAGCCAGCCATGATGGCGAGAATATGGCGTTATACGATACTGTGAAAGCAATAGGAATGGAGTTATGCCCTGAGCTTGATATCGCGATCCCTGTTGGTAAAGACTCGATGTCAATGAAAACAGTCTGGCAAGAGGAGGGTCAAGAAAAAGCCGTGACATCCCCTTTATCGCTCATCATTACCGGTGTAACGCCTGTTACTGATGTCACCAAAACACTGACGCCAGAGCTGCAAACAGATCAAGACGATACGGTTTTACTCCTGGTTGACCTCGGGTTAGGCCAGCAGCGTTTAGGGGGAAGTGCATTAGCGCAAGTCTACAATCAGTTAGGGGATGAATCGCCTGATTTAGATAATGTTTTAGCGCTGAAAGATTTTTTCAAGGGTATGCAGGTTTGTCATCAAAATGGATATGTTCTCGCTTACCATGATCGCTCTGATGGCGGTTTGTTTGCGTGTTGTAGTGAAATGGCATTTGCAGGTCATACGGGCATTACGATTGACTTGACCGCTTTGGGTGGCTCAGATGTTACCGCGCTTTTTAACGAAGAGCTGGGTGTTGTGCTTCAGGTTTCAGCGGAAAATGAGCCAGCAGTCAAGGCTGCTATGGGTGAAACGCTTAGCCAGCATATACATAATATTGGCACTGTCTCAAAGAATGATCAAATCAGCTTTGAGCAAAATGGTGAGGTTGTACTCACTGCATCTAGAACAGAGTTATGGCGTTATTGGTCCGCGACCAGTTATCAAATACAGTCACTTCGAGATAACCCGCGTTGTGCTCAGCAAGCGTATGATGCCCAGCTAGATATACGTGATCCAGGTATGGTGCCTAAAGTGGGCTTTAGTGTTGCCGCACCACAAATTAATACCGGCGCTAAGCCTAAAATGGCTATTTTACGTGAGCAGGGCGTGAATGGTCAGTTAGAAATGGCGGCCGCGTTTGATCGTGCTGGCTTTGATTGCATTGATGTGCACATGAGTGATCTGATTGAAAATAGAATTCAATTAGCAGAATTTAAAGGCTTGGTCGCGTGTGGTGGTTTTTCCTATGGGGATGTATTGGGAGCCGGCCGAGGTTGGGGTGGTACCATACTGTATAATGCTGCATTAAGAGATCAGTTTCAGTCATACTTCGAACGTGAAGATACATTTTCGCTAGGGGTCTGTAATGGCTGTCAAATGCTGTCAGGATTAAAAGATATTATTCCTGGCGCTGAGCATTGGCCTGAATTCGTCCGTAACCAATCTGAGCAATTTGAAGCTCGTGTAGCGATGGTCGAGGTTGTAGAGTCTCCTTCGATTTTATTGCAGGGCATGGCTGGTAGCCAGTTACCGATTGCAATTGCACACGGAGAAGGTCAGGTGAGACAGCAGCCAGGCGCAAGGCCATTGAGCTCGATGCGTTTTGTTGACCACTACGGGCATCCGACAGAAACGTACCCCTTAAACCCAAATGGTTCAATCAATGGTTTGACGGGGGTGACAACAGATGATGGGCGGGCAACGATAATGATGCCACATCCAGAGCGTGTTTATTTAACGCGTCAGAATTCGTGGGCACCTAAAAATTGGCAGGTAGAAGCGCCTTGGATGCAGTTATTTTATAATGCACGGGATTGGGTTTCATAAGAAATTCTAGCTCGATAGGGTACATTTGGTTTTGAATTTTTATGGTCGGTTAATGTGAGTTGGTGTTTTATTCATCTCGTCGAAGGGGGTTGTGTGTAAGGTTCGCTGTTTGCCATGGCAACCTGCATGAAAATGCAGGAGAGGAATATTAAATACAACAGCATGATGGCAATAATCAGTGCTCGAAACTGACTGAACATAGCTCGTGGCTCCTTGTTCCCTTAATCTTGATCGGTGTGCAGCTTATCTCGTTGGCTGGCTTGTTTGTTGATGAATGGCATGACCAACATACCTGTTATCCAGCTCGATTCTCGCTCTGATCTAAACTCAGGGATGCCGATGACCATGTCGGTGTGACCTTTTCTAGGTTGTTCAATATAGGTGCCAAACAGTCTGTCCCACACTGAGAGGTTGAATCCATAGTTGCTGTTGGTTTCATCACGCTCAGTTGAGTGGTGAACTCTGTGCATGTCAGGTGTGACAAAAATCAAGCGAAGGATGTTATCTACTTTCTTTGGTAGCTTAATATTACCGTGGTTGAACATCGCCATTCCATTTAATATGACCTCAAAAAGAATGACGGCAACAGCAGGTGCACCTAACAGTGTAATGGTTGCAAATTTTACCAGCATAGAAAGAATGATTTCAATCGGGTGGAAGCGTGCGCCTGTTGTCACGTCATAATCTAAATCTGCATGGTGTACACGGTGTAATCGCCAAAAAATGGGTACAATGTGAGCAATAATATGCTGTAGATAGATAATGAGATCCATAATAATGATGGTTAAAGGTAGACTGATCATTAAAGGCACGTCTAATGCATTCATCAAGCCAAGCCCGTGTTTTTCAGCGTAAAGTGCGACGCCAACAGCGGCCGTAGGCAATATAAAGCGGACGATGGCAGTATTTAAAGCGGTAATGGAGATGTTATTTAGCCATCTCGTGGTTTTGTTGACTTGGAGTGCTCGTTTAGGAAGCGTTATTTCCCATGCGGCAATTAAGCACAGCATAAATATAAAGCTGCTAATGCGAATTTCAGTTTCATAATGAATAATAAATTCAAGAATACTCATGCGCTGATCTCCGTAACTGCTCGACCTTGGGCTTTCCACTCGGGGAAGCCTGCTTCATAGCGACGAACGTTGATACCTTCGCGGCGCAAAATGGCAATCGCTTCATAAGAATAAACACAGTAAGGGCCTCTGCAGTAGGCCACGATTTCTGTACAGCTTTTCAATGTGTTGATCGAATTCATTAGCTGGTCTAAAGGCATGTGTTCGGAGTCTGTGATATGGCCAGATTCATACTCGGCAATGGGTCTAACATCAATTACTTTAACTTCACCCGTGGCAATTCTCTGTTCTAAGTCATTGGCACTAATGGCTTCAGTTGAGTCGAGAGGGTCGAGGTGTTGCTGCATAAGATGATTGATCTCTGCTAGGTGGTTTTCAGCGACATGTCGAACCAACTCCATCATTTGCACAACATCGTTGCCAGAAATTTGGTAAAAAACGTGTTGCCCTTGTTTGTCAGACTCAATTAACCCTGCGAGCTTTAATTGTTTTAAATGTTGAGATGTGTTGGCAATGGACAGGCCCGATAGCTTGCTTAACGTTTCGACGTTGTAAGGGCTTTGAGCCAAATAATCTAATAACTCTAGTCGGTTAGGTTGGCTGATCGCCTTGCCGATGCGGGCAAGCTGGGTAAAAAGTGACCGCTTAATGCTGAATGAACTCATGTTTTTTCCGTTTATATTATTCAATTGATCAATTGAATAATATAAACATACGCGTTTATGCGACATTTTTCAATGCGTTTTTACTGACAGTAAGGTGTCGTGAGCGGGGTTGCCCTAACTATCGTTGATCAATAACAGGGTTGATTAGGTCATGTGCCGCCCAGCGATTGGGTGCACCAATAAAGGTTGCGAATGATCACTAGGAGAGCGTAGGTCTTTTCGGGGGGGCTTTGTTCACCTACCAAGTGTTACAGCGTCTGGCAGGCCTCAAGGCGGTCTTAAATATTTTTTCCTGCCAATTTTTTAATCTCATCAATCAAGGTTTGCATTCTTCTGTGTGTGCCTAAATCAAGCTCAAGTTTCCCTTCCATGGTTTGAACCAATGGCATAATGCCTTGCTGAAAAGTATCTGAAATCACTTTTAAGTAATGGTCAACCTGAGGTAAGGGTTCGTTGATGACTTTAATATGGTACTGCGCTTTTTCCATAATCACTTGCATATCATTAATGGCATCAGCAATGGGTTGCATATTGATGTTAATCGTATTTTCTGTGGGAGCGGCAGTGTTGGTTGGCGCTTGTTGCAGGCTTTGAGTGAGCTCGCCTAATACCTCTAGGTTTAATTTGTCACTGAGTACATCGCTGATTTTTGCAATGGCATTGGTGCTGTCTGATGAACTGGAAAGTGTTTGATTAACGGATGATAAGTGCTCACTCACATCGACTAATTGTGCAACAACACGTTGGCCTACATCGGCATCGTCTCCGCCCATCGCTTTACTACGGCTGAAGTCTTTAAGAATAGATTGCCAGCGGTCTTCTTCAGCCTCTGTTGCATTACCCCGTAGCTGAGATAATTTTAATAGATTCTCTTCCGCACCCGTGGTGAGTAATTGCGCTTCACCTTGGTAATGGTCACCGATTAAAGACAATAATTCTTCATCATTCATAATGGCAGAGACTTTCTCTGTCATCTTATTCATATTTCGATAGCTGCCCTGTAGTTTGAATGATGGCTCTACACGGTATTTATTATCGGTTGCTGCAGAGATGATATACTGCTGGTTGACCTTTAATATCACCCCTTGTATAACAAACATTTTTTTCAATACATCGACGATCTCAGCCACTTCTGCAGCACTATAGTCATGTACTAAGTCAGTTGTTGCGACTTCTTTGCCTTTGGCCATATCAATTAAGGTGTAGACATCTTTCATGTCACGGGTGGCGAGCGGGGCTAAAACAGCATTGGAGGTTAACGAATTTTCGATATAGCTGAGCTCAAAAGCTTCTTCAGTGCCAGATAAGACATCCCCTAAGTTATAAATATCGGCTCGGTTAGCGAGCATATCTGGGATTTTAAATAATTCACCTGATTCGGTATAAGGGTTACCAGCCATGACGATGCAAAATTTCTTGCCGCGCATGTCATACGTTTTGGTTTTACCTTTCCATACTCCTTCTGTTCGTCTTGTACCGTCACAGAGGGAGATGAATTTTTGTAAAAACTCAGGGTGAGTGTGCTGAATATCATCTAAATACAGCATGACATTATTGCCCATCTCAAACGCTAAATTAAGCTTCTCAAGTTCTTGTTTTGCGGTTGCATTTGGGGCGATGGCAGGGTCTAACGACATCACGTCATGACCTAAAGACGGGCAGTTGATTTTCATGAAAATCAACCCTAAGCGGTCAGCGGTGTACTCCATTAAGGTAGTTTTACCGTAACCTGGTGGCGAGATCATCATCAACAGACCCATTAGGTCTGTACGCTTATCATCGCCAACCGTCCCCATTTGTTTGGCTAAGTTGTCCCCGATCATCGGTAAATACACTTCGTTAATGAGTCTGTTACGAACGAATGAGGTGAGTGGTTGAGGTTTAAATTCGTGTAAACGCAGAATGTCTTTTTCTTCTTCTGCAATGTCTAGCCGCAATTGCAAGAACTGTCGGTAACTGGGGATGACCACATTGCGGTGGTGACTTAATCTGGCGGTAAACTCATCTAAAGAGAGGTTTAAGCTACGGTCGGTTATTCGGCGGTGCTCCGACATTAAATCACTGACAGTCAGTTCTAAATCTACTTCTGTTGCAAGTCGCGAAACCCGGCCTTCGGCATTTAAAATGGCGATGGCTTCTGGAATATATGCCGCTAACGAATCTAACCCATGGCTTTCGACTAAGGCTGTTAGCCACGACTCCGTAATTTGCCACCTAATGCCAACATGCCCTTCCATTTTTTTCAGGGCATCCTGGTAATCTTTCCAGGCAGATTGGTGCTGCATTTGGTCTTTAAACGTGGCGACCAATTCTTTGGCATATTTACTTTCAATAAACTCAAGGTGCTCACATGCCAGTTCTTCTGTTAAATAAAATGCTGCTTGCTCACAGGTTTGAGTATCTACTGCTAGTGAATGTTGTGAAATAAATTCTGACAGTGTTGCTTGAATTTCTTGCGAGAGTAATTGCAGTGCTTTGTCATTTTTAAATGCCGCTTGCATTTGTTTGGCTGACTGGGCTCTCAGTATCCACGTTTCTTGTTGGCTGCCATGTTGCGTATTCGCCCAAAATACAGCGGCTAAGCCGCGAACAAGCGGGGCGTATTGTAATAAACCGGCGCTGTCTAAAATAGGCACCAGTTTTTGTAATAATTTTGCGGCATCATGGTCATGGATGCCTTTTTCATAAGCTTCTTTATAGCGAGGTGCTGTATAGCTTCGGATGAGTTGCAAGAGCTGCTCTTCATCAGGTAGTGCATTGCGTAGTGTGTCATAGTCGAATTCGGTTTTTTGCTGGCGTACATCATGGATTAATTGTGATGTTAAATATTCGACCTTGGCAACGGTGTCTGTTTCGGACTCCAGGGTCATATCCCAATAGTCTTTTAATTGGGTGAGTTGATCGTTTTGGATTTCTTCAAAAAAATCCGTGCCCGTTAAATGTACTTGTAAAGTATCGTTTCTAGGGATGATGGTTAAGTCCAGCTCTTGGGTATTGACGCTGAACTTGTGCCTTGGCCCCAGTTTAATGATTTGGCCGCCATCTTCGTAAATATCGGTTTTATCTCGTAATGCTCTGATGGCATTGTCTTTGGCCGATTTTAATTGAGATTGAATATCATCGGCTTTAACGGCATCTCCTAGCTCTCTCAGTTGCTCGGCTAAATCTTTAACCTTGAGGACTAAGTTGTCTGAGGCGAAATAGGTGTTGAGTTCATCTACTTCGGTAAATTTTTGGCTGCGACGACCTAAATTGTTTAAAATACGTTCTGCAGCATCAGCGAGTGACCGTGCTTTACGTTGTGCCGCTTCTACAAGCTGAGATTTGTGGCCTTCAAAGGTGTCGTAAATTTCTTCACGCTTGCTGATGATGTCGTTTAAAAACTCATCATGGTCACTAAATTGGCTTTCGAGTTCTTCTAGTTGAATCAATAGCCGAGAGAGTTGTTCGTCGCACTTATCTGGTGTGGTTGAAAGCCCCAGTGCGTTTGAGATGGTTTGTGAAAATAATTTGAACTGCGCTGCAAACTGGGCAACGGCTTCAGTGGAGTGTAGTGATTTGCGCTTGTGCTTAGCACGCGCTTTACTTTGGTTCGATTGAGAGTAAACCTGAGAGATGGACTCGATAATTTGAGTTCTGACAGTGGCATCATCAATACTAAGAGAGGTCATTAACTCAGAGAGTAAGTCTAGCCCTGCGCCTAATTTTTCAATGGCCTCAACAATCGGGTCAAGGTCAACAATGGTTTGTGCGGCTTCTACATCGGCATCGAGTGAATCAATGGTACTGTAGTACGGTTTTAGTGCGTTTTCATTAGATAAAAATTCTACTGTTTTAAGGCTCAGCGCATCTTGAGAATCAATGACCTGTTGTTCCATGGTGTCAACGGCGTCAACATTGATGTAGCGATAATCTCGAATCGTGAGGAGGTGCCCGCGTTGTTTTCGCAGCCGGTCTAGCGCGTCAATATATTCTTCAGCGGTTCCCCATTGCTCGGCTTGAATAGAGGTTAATAATGATTTTTGTGTGGTTTCGGCATCAGCTAATGACTCGATGGATTTTTTTCGAATACTTTCAACTTTTTCAAATTCATCTAAAACCAGTTCTGCAGTTTCAGATATTTGCCTAAGCACAGCATCAATGCCATCGAGTTGCTTTGAGATGATCCAGTGATAGTTGTCGAACATCTTCATCGATGTTCGGCTCATATTATTATAAAGCTGTGATGATATGGCCTGATTATCTATCATTCGTGCAATGCTGAAAAAATCAGATATCCCCCTCACCAGTTCAGCATTACCGATTTTGCCAAAAAAACTTTGGCTTTGTGGAATTTGGCTAGCAAACACTTCAGACATGAAAGGGGTGTTCCATACTTGCATTGGGTGTATGCGAGTGGCTTGATCTCCTTCGGCATTAAAAATGACCATTTGGCCATCACCAAATAAACTGTATCCGTGGCCAAATATGGGGTTTTGTAGGCTTTTATTGATGAGGTTATAATTATAAAAAGCGACTTTTCCTTCATGCTCTTCATAAAAACAATATAAAACGTCTTCACCATTGGGTGAGCGAATGGCACGTTTAAAGCGCATGCCTGTCACATTATCATCAAATTTTTTGAATTCATCCGACTCCAAATAGATGCCGCCAGGGAAGATAATGCCGTGATCTTCTGGGAGCTGTACGCACGATTGGCCTATCGCATCATTGCGTAACACTGTATTGGTGTCGGAGTTGAAGATTAAGTAACGCCAATTTTCTTCTCGGTAAGGGCGCATTTTAAGCAGAATAATTTTACCAAGCTCTGCATAGTAAATCTCGGCATCACCGAGTGATTGGGTTTGGTCGTCAACCAGTTCTCGGTATATGCCTTGGCCATCTTCGGTGTTGTCCTCAACCTTGATGGTTAAATCACCGCCAACGGTTTCAACAAATACTTTATCGAGAATGTTGATGTGTGGGTGGCGCCCATTGATTTGGTCTTCTCTTTCGGTTTGAGTCCATTCAAAATCATGCCTAGGAGGAGGGGATATATCACGCTCACCCCGGTTGTCGATGTAAGATACTTCGGTTTCGTCAGTGGATATTTGCCAGCGGAAAACTCGAATATCTTGTATTCTCTCACCCATTTGGAAGCAGGCGAGCAGTTTGCTGTCTCTGACAACAAGCTGTAATAATTTGGCGTCTTTGTAGTAGGCGTATAGGTCGGTAAAGTCTTTGACGAAGTTGGGTTCGTTTAAAAACCTGAGGTTGTCGGTAACGGGTTCTATGTCGAAGTTTTCACCGTCTTGAGTGAGTTTGTAGAGGGAGAATACATCGGTGATTTTGGTTTCTTTTTTAAGGCCGATAAAGACGTTGTAGCCAAATAAGAGAACATCACCGACTCTCACGATGTCTCGGGCTAGGCAGTTGTGTTCGGTTCTGACTCTTACTCGGCCTGCCACCGCCATTTCTGTGCCACCAAATTCTTCTTGGCGCTGTTGGTTTAGATGTTGTGTTTTGCTCTCTAGGCTGCTGCCAAACTTAACGAGGCGCCCTCGAATAACGTCATAAGCGCCGCCTTGGGCGACGGCGTTATCTACGATGTTGTCTGTTTCAGTCTCTGTGCTCACGCCGTGTTGTCCTTTTGGCTTTGTTTGTTTTTTCCGCGGCTTGGTGTTGTTGCCTTACTTGTTGCTTGGTTGTGTGGCTTCCGCGGTGGTTTACTGTTGTGTTAGATATGGCTGTTGGTGATTTAGCTTTCCCTCTACAAACTATGTGAAGAGGGTTTGCTATGAATAGTCGAAAACTTAGCTGTCTTTCGTGTTTTCAGTTACGTCTTCATCATCGCTTTCACCCATGGAAAGAAGCTTGCTTAATGCGGCTTGTACTACGGGGCTCTTGCCGACTACGCCGTTGATGGATTTACCCACAGACAATGATTTTACAAAGCTGTCGAAGAAGTCACCTTGGCCGCCAACAATGTCGATATTCGCTTGTTTGAGGGCGGATGCCAATACAACTGCTTGCTCTTTGGCGACCACTTTTCCAGCTTCTATTGAGGCCATCATTTCTTCAAAGTCTCGCTCTAGTTTCATGCGGAACTCTTCGTGGTCTCGAGCTTGGTCTGTCATTTGGTTCATGGCTTCAAATTTATCGACAAGGCCATCGGCCTCGGCTTTAAATTGCTCTCTGGTAATTTCTGCTTGTGCCATACCTTGCTCTTTCTTCGATACCGCTTCTGCAACACCCATTTGCTCTGTGCCTTGTGCTTCGGCTTGCATTTTCTCAGCGAGTACCTTGGCTTCCATTAAGCCTTCTTTCTCTTTGGATTCTGAGGTTGCTGCAATAACGGCCGCTTCTGCAATACCAATCTGCTCTTTACCTTTGGCTTCTGCTAGCATGCGCTCTTGTAGTACTTTGGCTTCTGCTAAGCCTTCTTTTTCTAGGGCATCCGCTTTGGCTTCTTGTACCCGTGCTTCGGCTAAGCCATCGGCTGCAACTTCGGCTTGCTGGCCTTCGGCAAGTTTTTTCTGTGCTTCGGCTTTTTTCGAGGAGGCCTCTAGTTCTGCCTGGGCAATGATGTTGATTTCACCTGCACGGTGTTTGGCTTTAATTTCTTGTGCTTCAGCCGCTTTAACTGTTTTAACCTTTTCTTCTTCGGCGGTAGCTTCTGCATCTAATATGGCCACTTGTTTCATTCTGTCAGCTTCTGAGACAACGCGGACTTCGTTAATTTTCTCTTCTTGCTCGGCCACAGTGCGGTCTACCGCGATACGGTCACGGATAATGGTGGCGATTTCTTTCTTCTCGACTTCAATGGATTTTTCTTTCTCAATGGTCTGAAGGTCTACATCCCGTTCTCTGGCAACCACTTCTAAGTCTCTTGCGCGTTGTACTTTTTCTGTCTCAATGGATACGGCTCTGAGTCTGTTTTGTTCGGCAATTTCAATTTCACGTTGTTTGTTTTCTTCTTGAATGGCCAAATCACGCTCTTTTTCAATTCGAGCAGTTTCTGATTTTAGCAACTCTTCTTCTTCAATTTTTTTGGTTTCAGCCGTTTCTCGGGCAAGGCTGCTCGCCACTTCTCGCCCTTGTCTAAACTCCGCATCAGCTTGCTGACGCTCTAATGAGAGCATGGCTTCTTTGGTTTCAACATTCTTTTTCTTGATGGCCAGCTCTTCGTTACGCTCAAACTCATTGGTTTGAATGTTGAGCACAGCCGTCAGTTCGGTAATTTTACGAATACCCTGCACATCTAAAATGTTGTTGGGGTCTAAAGCGCTCTTAGGAGTTTGCTCTAGGTAGTCAATCGCGACATCTTCTAAAATGTAACCATTTAAATCATTACCAATTACTTCAACAATTTTCTCTCTAAAGAAAATACGGTCTTCAAACAATTTCTCGAATTCCATTTGTTTGCCGACCGTTTTCAGTGCTTCTGAGAATTTGGCGTTGAATAGTTCATTGACGGCCACTTTATCAGAGGCACGTTCTGCGCCTAATGATTTAGCCACTTTAAGCACATCATCACGGGTTTCGTTCACCCTTAAGTAAAAGGCCACGGTAATGTCGGCACGCATGTTGTCTTGGCAGATTAAGCCATCTGTTCCACGGCGGTCTATCTCCAGCGTGATTAAGGAGATTTTCATGTATTCTTTTTTGTAGATAATCGGGTAGACCAAAGCACCTGTGAAATGGACTTTGGGTTCCTTGGACATGTCGTTAACAATTAATGCGGTACCTTGTGCCACTTTGACATAAAAGGCACGAAAAAGACCTGCAAGGCCAAAAATAACAAGAAAAATGGTACCACCAATGGTGATAATGGGCATGAGTACATCCATGGTTTGTCTCCTACAACAATGCGTTTTATAAAATTAGTAAAATTCGGACTCGGCGACCACTTGGTAGCTGTTGTCTGCCTCTGTGTATTCTAAAAGTGCCACTCGATCCCCTTTTTTGAAGTCATTGGGTTCGCTTGCTCTGATTCTCAGTATTAAGTGTGCCCCTTCATCATTGATTTCAATTTCACCAAAAGTGGCGTTGACCTTAGTTGAGCGAATGGTGCCAATTTTGCCAATGAGGGATTGCGTGGTTTTTGTTTGTGACTTATCAAACAATGTTCGCATAGGCCTAATGACGACTGCCGTGCAGGGTAGTGCTAAGGCAAAGGCGGCAATAAAAATGGGGATGCCAACTAATATTTGAATGATGCTTGAGCCAAGTAGCGGGCTGATGAGTAGTGCTGCGAAGTAGCTGATGATCCAGCCAAACATGACTAAAAACGTAATGACAACGGTAATGGGAACGCCATTTAAACCAAGCTTTAATAAAACACCAGCCAAACCTTCTATGCCATCAGTAACCTCGTGTAGGCCATCGCTGTGCACATGAATGCCTGTGTGTGCATCGGGTATATCGGCGTCGAGCATGTCAATCTCGAGCAAACCTAGGGAGGCTATAAACCAATACAAAATGATGACCACCATTAATATAGAGTAAATGACCGTTGGGAAGGTACTAATGATATTGAGGAATTGATCCATAATTTTTTTATCTGATAGTGGTTAAAGGCAGTATTTAATTTATTACCGAAAAGTTCAACGTGTATTTATCTGCTGACTCACAACTAAGTGGTTAATTAGGAATAGTTGTATGTGTTGAAATAGTGTAGATGAAAATTGAAGGCGTCGTTAAAAAAGTATTGTGTACGAGAGTTTTTAATAGAGGAAATGTTGGTATGAGGAGAAGAGGGCGTGACTGGGGCAAAGTTGCCCCAACAGTGTGTGTGCTTAAGTTGCCTTAATGGTTTCAGTGTCGTCATCACCAAACCGAGTTTCTAGGTAGGTAATGATATCAGACGACTCGTACATCCACGTTGTATTGTTATTGTCATCAATACGGAGGCAAGGGGCTTTAATGGTACCGCCCCCATTTAATAAGTCTTCACGGTGTGGAGAGCCATCGGCTGCATTCCGGGTTTCAATGGGTAAGTTTAGGCGGCGCATTGCGCGGCGTGTTTTCACACAAAACGGGCAAGCGTAAAACTGGTATAAGGACAAGTGTTGGGTTTCTTGCTCAACGCGGGTTTGTTCTTCAGCACTGCGTTTAGCTTGTTTCGGGCGAGTGATGAAATCAATGAAAATGACAAGACGGCCAAGCCCTTCACGTAATAACTTTAGGAACATTCGATTAAGCCTTTAACAAAAAAACATAAATATTAGAGATCGATTGTATCATACCTTCGGAGCAATCGAAAAACTTGACTAATTTCATTGTATTTTGAATTACCTGCTATTGTTTAGAAAGACCTGAATTCAAGTCATAAGTGCATGACCGGTTAAATTTTCTTGTTTAATGCCAGTGAGCTCTTCAAAAGCCTCATAAGGTGTTTTGTAGCCTAAGCATTTTCTTGGCCGGCTAT
>Ga0233435_1001287_pt1 | contig 24921 bp, 29 predicted proteins | sample SI_122_August201_3_FD_182735 | JGI IMG/M metagenome (GOLD analysis project Ga0233435, IMG submission 182735) | Seawater microbial communities from Saanich Inlet, British Columbia, Canada - SI_122_August2016_135_MG | ecosystem: Environmental > Aquatic > Marine > Inlet | place: Canada: British...
ATATCGGATATAGAGGATATATCGGATAAAAAAATACAATACGAATATATTATGGAAAAGATTAAATGGTATGAATGTAATATGTAATATGTAATATGTAATAGTTGATTAACCAGAATTCATAATTATATTCATTAAATATTGGCGCGTTTCATCCATTGTATCAAAGGTATCAATATAGTATATATAATGTAATTCTTCAAGAAGGCTTTCGTATAAATCATTGAGGTCTACCGTATTTATACCATTATAATTATCAATTCTATTAATATTACCAATTGCTATTTGGTCACGATTTTTATAACATTCAATACAACGGAATTCACATGAACGTATAACGTATCGATTTAATATAGAATTTTGTTCAATTGGATTACGCGCAGTGAAAAATGGCGAATTATGTTCGGAGCAATCGCATATTCTATTAGAACAGTTTACCATTTCACAACTCCAAGGTCGCATGGCACAGCAAGGACACGCATTAACTTCACCATGTGTAACTTCAAATTGGTCTAATGATATTGTAGAAATGGATGATTGTATATCCTCATCGCGGAACCCATCAACTTCTTGACGACATAATGGACATGATGAACTCTCACAATTCGATAGACATTTAAAATGGAATTTATGGAGGCACTGGGTTGTTATATATGTGGTCCCAACCATAGTCTCAAGGCATATTGGGCAATCCATTATCGTATTATCGTATTATCGTATTATCTTATATAATACAATGTATATCATATTCAATTTTAATTAGCATTAATTAGCATTAATTAGCATTAATTAGCATTAATTATATTCACAATATATACGATATATATATAATGGACATAACGTGGGCAGATAAATTAATCGATTATATATATATAAATACCAGTAATGATACCGGTAATGATACCGATACCTATGATTTTCTATTACATTATACCGTATCACCTCTAAAATATATAAAAAAACATGGTTTGGTGCTCGGTGCGGCATATTTTATTAATACCATTGATATTACTGACCTATCCTATATCAAACTAAAATTTATTAATAAATTATTTGCTATTATTGAAACGTATGATACAGCACCTAATTATTTTATTAAAATATATGAATTAGTTAAACAATATCTCAATAATGAATTAGTGGACAAATCAATACTAAATAGTGATCATAATGAACGCATTCATAATATAAAAAATAATATAAAAAAAAATAATAAAACGATTATAACATATCAACATGATACAACAGTAAAAACTATAATACAGCCACGCAATATTATAGAACTAAAACATTTATCTTCAACGGATGATGTTTTATTTACAGAATTTTATGATAATCATGATTCTGTATTTACTAATAATTCATTTATCGCCAATGAAATGAAAAAAACATTCAATATGGGCGAATATATTCAACATACTTAATAGAAATATAGTATTTATTTCTTCTTCCTCGTAGGACCAACAGCGCGTTTCTTATGATGCTTAGTATTCTTCTTCGTGGGACCAACAGCGCGTTTCTTCTTCGTGGCACCTCTGCCGCGTTTGCGACCACCACCATTCTGGGGAGTCTTGTTCCAAAATTCGAGGATCTTTTTAAAGCTCGATGCTTCACTGGATCCCGTTGTAGAGTATTTCGAAAGTTCTTTATTCAATAAACTAACATCTGTTATTAATCTATAATTAACAAATTTGTTTGTTGACGGGACCCACCTAAATCTCGATCCGTCCATTTTTTCCATCATCTCTGTCAATTTATCATTATCTTTATATTTATCATTATCATCTATTGTCAACTTTTTTAATGTAAAATTTAATTCATTAACTGGTATCTGTCCACCACCCGAACTTAATACCAATATAGTGCCAGAATAGGCTATTAAATGTGATGTTATATATAATAACACCATACCAGCATCTTCATATGAACCGATTTTCAAATCAATGTGAGGTTGGTTCGCGGGTGTGATGGTATTATTGTTTTTTATAGTGTTAATATCATTATATGGATATCCGAACAGGATGACATTTGTATTCTTTAAAAAATCACTATTAACGGCGTCGTCTCGTTCCCATGGGGGTTTTTCGTTTCCCCATTTTGCCGGATCAGTGTTGTAACTACATAATAAATGTATAGTCATACCCACATTATTTTCTATTAATTTATGTATAGTCACCAACATAATTTGTGTCCATTGTTTTTCACCGAAATCATCACCATCCCATACAATCAAAATCTTTGGTGTGGTGATGCTATTACCAATATCTTCACTAATTTTAGTGACAAATTCGGTAGATACATTGTCGATAATTGTCTTTTTGTCATAATCGGGATCAGTTTCGACACTGCGTTTCGCAAATAAATTATCAAATCCCTTGAAATGAACCACGGAATTATAATCGGTTGTTAATAACGCATCTGGGCTCTGTCCAACATTAAATTCACTCATGTCTACTATATTATTCACACATATAATAATATTTAATTATACATATTTTTTATTTAAACATACGATTGCGTTATAATAGTATCACAATGTGTCAGAGTCCCCTACAAGATACGAATAATTCCTTAATATCGCTAATACCGATATTAAATGATGCTCATAAAAAAACTCCTATAGAACCAAGAATCGAGGCTTTGGGACAATTACAAATAATTATTAATAGTAATAATTTCCGAACTCAAGAACCATTTATAATAAAAACAATTTTACCGATACTTTTAACTCGTATGGATGATAAACCGGATGTTATCACCGTTGCTACTAATGTTGGTTTAGAATTAATTAATCGTGTATCAATCCAAGCATTTTCGTTCGTATTACCAATATTATTTACGGCAATGAAAACCGAATCTAAATGGCGTGCGAAAATGGGTGCCTTAATGTTATTAAATAAATATATCCTCAATGTCGATATCAAAGATCGCGATTTATTATCGGTAACACTGCCCTTACTTATCCCTCAACTTACAAATCTACTCCATGATACAAAACCCGAAGTTGCCAATCTTTCTAAAGAAACACTTATGATTGCTATGCGCGGTGTAACAAACCGTGACCTGGAACCCTTTATTGAATCTCTTGTTGGGGCTATGTGTAATCGCGAAACCACTGATGAAACTATCCAGAAATTGGCGGGTGTAGTATTTATTCAGACAGTAGAAGGCTCGGCTTTGTCGGTAATCGTGCCGCTAATGATTGCTGGATTCCGTCAACCAAAATCGCAAGTGAAACGAATGTGTTCGCGAATCGTTGGTAATATGGTTAAATTGGTAGAAGACCCGATTGAAATCAAACCCTTTATTAATGAACTAATTCCATCAATTTATGAAGCGATTGATACCATTCCGGATCCAGAAGCACGGGATGTAGCAATCAAAACCCATATACAATTAACACATATTCAAACCAAAGTTGTGGGTCTATCCGATAAAAATATAGAATCTAAATTGCGTAGTATACTTAATAATAATACCGAATTAGAAATATCTCCAGATATGGGGGATTATTGCATCAATATAGTGTCGTCCCTTATGAGCACTAAAACAACCGAAGAATCTGAATATATTGTCGAATTATTACCTTATATTCAACAACATCACCTAATCTCCCTTCTCTACAAAGAAGCTATTAATACTATTAATGTATCAACGGATACTCGTGAAGAGGAAGATACCGATATTGCTGAAGAATTATGTGACTGTGAATTCACGTTGGCGTATGGTACCAAAATTCTTCTTCATAATACGACAATGCGACTAAAAAAAGGGAGGAAATATGGACTGCTTGGACAGAATGATTGTGGTAAAACAACATTGATGCGTGCGATTGCGGATGGTAATGTTGATGGTTTTCCGGATAATACCCAAGTTAAAACCGTTTTTGTTGAAGCGGATATTCAGGGAGAATTATCCCATCTTAATTGTGTTGATTATGTGCTTCATTCACCAGCCATCACCAATGCTGAGATTACCGAACCGATGGTTCGCGATATATTAAAACAGGTCGGTTTTACGGAAGGGAAGGCGTCGGGTGCGGGTGGTGATTGTGATGATATGATTTCGTCATTATCAGGTGGATGGCGTATGAAATTGGCTCTGGCTCGCGCGATGCTTCAGAAAGCCGATATATTATTGATGGATGAACCAACGAATCATTTAGATGTCAAAAATGTAAAATGGGTTAAGAATTATATTAATTCGCTTACAACGACAACGGTAATGATGGTATCTCATGATGCTGGATTGCTTGACGATTGTTGTAACTACATTATTCAAATTGATAATTTAAAACTCAATTTACATAAGGGTAATCTATCTTCCTTTGTCGAGATACATCCTGAAGCGAATTCATTTTTTGAATATAAAGCCAATAAATTTAAATTTACTTTTCCACAACCGGGATTTCTGGAGGGTGTTAAATCGCGTGGAAGGGCTTTATTGAAAATGGATAATGTGGATTTCATTTATCCGGGCAATACCACCACAACTATTAAAAATATTAATATTCGCGCCTCTATGGTGAGTCGTGTTGCATGTGTCGGTGTTAATGGTGCTGGTAAATCGACGATGATTAAGGTGTTGACTGGTGAATTAGAACCGACAACTGGAACGGTATGGAAATATCCGAATTCACGTATTGGTTATATTGCCCAGCACGCATTCCATCATATAGAAAACCATTTAAATAAGACGCCTAATGAATATATTCGGTGGCGTTTCCAATTTGGCGATGATCGTGAAGGTCTCGATAAAGCCTCGATGAAATTAAGTGATGCTGATAATGATGAATTAGCTAAACCGATTACCTATACATGGAAAACCGAAAGTGGAGCCATGAAAAGTGAACCCCGAATTATATCGCGGTGTTCGGGACAACGTCGTGAAAGTGAAAATAATAAAAAGGTATTCGAATATGAGGTAGTATGGAAGAATAAATCAGTTGATTCCAATTCATGGTATAAGGAAAGTGACTTATTGAAATTTCATAAAATATATACTAAAATCATTCGCATGATTGACCAGAAAATTGCGAACCAATCAAGTATGTATGCGAGACCATTAACGAATGAAAATGTAGAAAAACATTTAAATGACGTGGGATTAGAGCCTGAATATGCCAGTCATTTTCGTATTAATGCGTTATCTGGCGGACAGAAAGTCAAAGTAGTATTGGCCGCAGCCATGTGGGATCAACCACATATTCTAATTTTGGATGAACCAACGAATTATCTTGATCGCGATTCGCTGGGAGCCTTGGCGGATGCTATCGAGAAATATGAAGGGGGTGTTATTATGATTACACATAATGATAGTTTTTGTCGACACCTTTGTCCCGAAAGATGGGTATTAGAAGCGGGCGAATTAAATACAGAGGGTGATGTTGATTGGATGGTTCAGGCCGAAAAACAAGCTGTAACATGCGAACAAATAACAGAAATGGTGGATGCTACAGGAAATGAAATCCAAATTAAACAAAAAAAGAAATTAAATGCCAAGGATAAGAAAAAAATAATCAAAATTATTAGACAAAAACTAACCGATAATGTTGATTTAGATTCAGATGAAGAAGAATATGCAATTGAATGGGATTTATAATTTATATTATTTTTATATTTTACATAGGCCTTATCATAGAACATACCTGTAGCAATTACGTTTCTATAGTTTATATGTTACCACACTAATAACTATAAAAGTAAATATAGATACTTCCTTATTCCAACACATATTAGATATAATATATAGTATAAATTATCATCAGTAATAATCATCAATTATTATCATCAGTAATAATCATCAATTATTATCATCAGTAATAATCATCAATTATTATCATCAGTAATAATCATCAATTATTATCATCAGTAATAATCATCATTCGCATCTAGACTAAGCATAAATGTTTCGCCGTCAGTAGTATCCAATAGCATAATCATATACCATATATATGCACTAATAATTAAGAATTTTTCTATATCATCATTATTAATATGCATGGTGTAATATACATATTTCATAAATAGTATATAGATAATGGCTGTAATAAACCAGTATCCAATAAAGCGTAAATTGTAAAAATCCATAATGAATATAATTATATGTTATGTGTTTTATTAATATATATATTATTTATATTTATACCATAATCCATTCAATTTTTTTTGTGTATATATAGTATTATGCCAGGAAAGAAGAAAATGTCACCCAAGAAGAAAATGTCACCCAAGAAGACCATGTCTCCCAAGAAGAAAATGTCTCCCAAGAAGAAAGCTCCCGTAAAATTAACATTAAAAGGACCTGAAACCAATATAACAGGTATGTGTATGGGACAAGAATGTAAAACTAAAAGAAATATGGTTACTGTATTATTTTATAAAAATCCAAATGGTTCGGTCCGTGTCGCTGGAAAATGTAATAAATGTGGAACTAATATGAATACCTTCGTATCGGGAGGATTATTTAAATAATTATATAGTAATACCGTATATGGCTGGAGGTTTGTTTGGAAGACCTTTTGTATTAAATGTAAAATGTATAGTATTTTCGTTATTATGTATGGCATTATTTCTCATAAAACCAAATATGAATAATAAAATTATGTTGTATTCATCACTTGTAGCGATATTTGTTATTGCCTATGTCGCAATGGCTTGGTATGATTATTATTATGATTGTCGTATTAATCCATTAAAACGAGCACAGTTATCTATTACAGGATTATTTAAACCACCACCCCACGTCCCTGAAAAACAATATGGAACAGATGCTAATGATACACCAGTTGACGCGAAACGCCAACGAATGTTAATATATATGGTCCATATTATAGTAATAGTGCCGTTTTTAATATATATCGTATCCTATAAAAATAAAGTAGCCCAAATGACATATCCATTATTAGGAGCATTGGCAGTCTTTACATTAATATATCATGGAATAAAGATGATAGACGCATCCCATTGATGCGTTATGACGTTGTCCCATTGATGCGTTATGACGTCGTCCCATTGATGCGTTATGACGTTGTCCCATTGATGCGTTATGACGTCGTCCCATTGATGCGTTATGACGTTGTCCCATTGATGCGTTATGACGTTGTCCCATTGATGCGTTATGACGTCGTCCCATTGATGCGTTATGACGTTGTCCCATTGATGCGTTATGACGTCGTCCCATTGATGCGTTATGACGTTGTCCCATTGATGCGTTATGACGTTGTCCCATTGATGCGTTATGACGTCGTCCCATTGATGCGTTATGACGTTGTCCCATCTTAATAATAATATGTGTATATTATATCATCCCTATATGTTTCTCATTCTTATTTCAATTATAGAAGCACTTTATATAATTTATATGTTGAATTATTTTAAAACGCGATATAGTTTAGCCCCACCATTATCATACTTTAAGAGTGAATATTTGCGACATCCTATAGGGGTTTCTGCTAAACCCCATACCAATATATGTCAATTCGGACATGATATTTCATGGTTAATTGCGGCTGCGTTAATAATACGTAGCGTTATGATAAATACGAAATGTTATAAAAAAGAAATGATAATGTTAACTAAAATTGGTATGCTATTATTATTGGTCGGTTCATTGGTAAATTTGAATTGTGTATTATATCTATCGCCAATATTTATAATAGAATATTATCTTTATACACAAAACTATCGATGAGAGATCATAAACGATTAACCATAAACGATTAATCATAAATGATTAACCGGTCTCAATATAATACATAGAATACCGATATATATATGGTTGTTATATACATATAATTGCGCCATATTTCTAAATCAACATAATCTGGCAATTTTTCTATATCGTTTTTAAGAATCGTGTAATAGCGTTTAAAACCAATTAAGGTGTTTATTCTCAGTAATAGAGAAAACATAAATGTAATAATTCAAATTATTTTTATTATATTCACCGATAAGCCAAGTTTGAACGTATCCGCGAAACCATATAGGACAACACCAATGGAACTTGTTAAAAAACATTACGATAAATCGAATGGAATCTATTCATGAATGTTTGTGGATTATCAGCGTACATATAATATTATTAACGACATTATTAAATGGATAGGCCTCCATTATTAAATGGATAGGCCTCCATTATTATATCCATCAGAGTCATCCCGGACGGACCACGAACCTCGTTAAAACATTTGGTCAATTTAAATTCATTATGTGGGCAATCTATTCTATAACGATGTAAACGTCTTTTCTCATATAATTCATAGAGGCCAATATTATCGTTTAAGAAAATAGTCGAATCTATTAGTGGGTCGACGACCAATTTATCATGTTCCTGTGCAAATTCTATGTCATAGTATTCAAATTGTGAACTGGCTATTGGGGCTATTACACTATCAATTCCAGACCAGATCATAGTAAAATTATCTATATTAGCGAGGTTATATTTATATGTTCCACTATCTACATGGTTCTTCTCATTGTTAATATATACTAAAAAATCATTGTCAAATAGGTATTCTATATACCTAAATGGGTTTTTCCAATATGATAGAGATTCAAAAGTCCAATCTTCGGAATATATTCCCATATGTGGTGACGCAATTGTTATTAAATGGCTAACTAATTTTATGGTGTGTGAATAGCGCTCCGTATAACAACGAGCTAATAAACCACCTTGACTAATACCAATCATATTAATTTTATCTGTCGATATATTCAATTTATCTATATTATGGGCTAAGACCTCGCATTGTGTATTCATATTCATAAAAATACTATCTACAATTCCATTACCAATCTCCATATTATGGACAGATATACCCTTATTTGTTAATGCTACGGATAGTTCAACCAATTCATTTTTATTGCTGGCTATACCATGTATTAATATGGTGGGATATGTCGGTGCGGATGATATGATTACACTTTGTAATAGTGTTAACAATAGTAATGATAGCATAGGTATGGTGTATATGATTACCGCGTTGTTTGTTTAGGTAATTTTAGTAATATAGTCTTAATATCGTATGATGGGAGTTTTTCCAATAATTTAAGTAAACGTGTCTTCTTGGAATTACGAGTGGAAGAATTAAACCGCCCTAAAAAATTACTAAAAATATCGATTATATCGTTGATATCATTTCTTTTATATTTCGTAAATTGTGCTGGCGTATAATCGTCGCCATTAATAGTGGCTGTTAAACCGGTTAGTATTACCGCGCTAAAATCATAATTGCCTTGAATCATACCAGATTTAATGCCATTATAGGTATAATTATTATCGTGTAATATTTTTAGTGTTGTGAAAATTAATATCATAATTTCTATGACACGTTCAATCACAAATGTATAATTTTCTTTATTATATGGTGTTGAAATTATTAATTCATCAAGATAATTATTTAACATTTTTTCATAATAGTTTGTGATACTAATAGGGACCCCGGATTTATAACGGGTAATATCCGTATATTTTTTTCTTGGTAATAATACTTTGGCACCATTATATAATGCGTCATTTCTGTCCAATATAAATTCATCTGGTGATTGTTTTAATATACCATTGAGGTATTGGTCCTTAATCAATAATTCGATGGTTTCTTTATTTGGGTTTAATATCAACTTCATTATCAATGGATATTCGATATAGGTTTTTTTATGTTCAGCTATTACTTTATAGGCTGCTGAAATTTGATCCTTATGTAATTCTTCCTCGATGGTATATGTAAATTCCTTTGGTAATATAGAGTTCATATTATATATATAGATATAGATATAGATATAGATATAAATATAGATATAGATATATTTATTCTAATGCTGTTTCGGCAATGTATGTCTTAATTTTACAAAACCCATACATTTTAAATGTGTAAAATTCAGGGCGGTTTGTGGAAAATAATATGTCTTCGATAATAACGCCAGTATTATCGATGATATTTATCGTAAATCTAAACATAGATCTATTATATAATGAATTGAAACATATGCTAATATTTACCTTTTTTATATAAATATTTTTATAGATATCCAGTAAGTTATCTTCAATTATTTTATGACCATTAAACATTGTTATAGTGTTTATATTTCCTTCTATATCAATATGGTGTGTGATTATTCCATTATATATGCCATCGACAAGTGATGGTGTTTTAATGGAAACACTATATTTATGTTTATATATCAATTTCATTCTTTCTATTGGTTCAACCATATTTTCAAATTCAGGCGGACGTTTTGTATGTATCATTTTCAAAATAATATTAATAAACTCTTTCGAAAAAATTAGTTTGTTCCATAATATATTTATACGCGCATAATTTAATAGTATTTTCACATCACAATATTTTCTTCCATCATAGAAAAGATGTGGTAAAATATTACTATAGAAAATATCCAATGGTAATTCGCATAAAGTAGTCATGATTAAATGTTAATTAATAATAATAAAAAAAAATAAATATAGAATTATTAATCAAATTTATTCAATATTTCATAAACAATAATTTTTAGCATATTTATTCAATGAATGGCGATGGCAATGGGTATCCAAACAATGCGTTATGGTAATAATCTGATCCTTTCCATAAAGTTGACACTGGAATATCAATCGTATTAAATCTATCTAATTTCGATTTAATTATTTTAGAAAATCGAATATGTGTAAATAATACATTTGTTGTAGTTAATCTTTTATAGTCGATGAGGATTTCAAACATAAATATTACTCCAGCGGATATAATCATGTCTCTTGTATTAGTATTATTAGTTATACAATTTCCACAGTGACCATTAATAGTAACACCTGCCTTCTCAAAATAATTAACTACGCGTGTAATTAAGGGTATCCAACAACTTTCAGAGCTTCTTAGACCTTTATTAATTCGATAAATATAGGATTTCATATCTTTATCCATAGAGTCTACGAAATTATCATAGTATAGTTGAGAACACTCGGAACATGGCGACATGATAGTATTATAATGTTGATGTTGATGTTGATGTTGATATTGATATTGATATTGATGTTGATGTTGATGTTGATATTGATATTGATATTGATATAGATATTGATATAAAATCAAATTTTTTTTCATTCCTATTCCTATGCCCATTTCAAATAATTTTTATTAAATATTTCATTTCAAATATTTGCTATCTTTAATACCTGCCCCATGTCTAATAGTGTATATACTACGACGTTGCCAATCAAACCCGGTAGCCTTAGTACTCATAATGTATATATCTCCATGTTCCAATTCAAGGACGAATGGATTGCTTACTATTTTACTATTCAAATACCATTTCCAATGTAATTCTCTTTTAATATTTGTTGGATTGGTTAGATTTATTCCAACTACTTTTTTTCTTTCACTATCACCATGAAATCCAATTCCCGTTTTTTTAATATCATAATAATAGTTTCCTTCACATTCTAATGTAGGTTCATCTAATAGATTTAGTAATTGTGTTCTAAGACTTTTCAATATAGGTATGTCATCATATGATACAATTTTACCTTTTTTATTAGGATAGTCTGGCTCTCTGGAATTATGACCAAAACATAAATTATAACGTGCGCGTTTGTTTAACACTTTACTACGTCGTGTATCATAATATTTCGTATCCCATTCTTGTTCTTCCAATGATTCCATTAACGAATCGCTATCTAATCCTAATTTATTAATTCCATTTTTGATATGTAATACGTAGCCTTTAGTTATATATTCGTTTTTATCAAATAAATAATCATTCAAACATATTAGGTCGGTTTTAGCACCAGTTTGTTCGAATTTGTTTTTAAATCGAATCACGTCTTCATATGAATAGCCCTTTAACGCTAATCCATTTCCGAGTTTTTCCATACCAACATGATTCTCTGATTGCTCACCAAAAGTTAGGCAAATTGCTGACATGATGTTATTTAATATTAATGTTTTTTTAATGATAATCTATGTATATTTCATTATAATTCAATTTTTTTAATCTAATCTATCCTAAATATGTATATATATATGATATAGCATAATGGTAAATAAAATATAATTAAGTTTCCATTTTGATTTCCGCACATAAAAAAATATAGATATGGCATAATGTATTATTCGTATAATTTATCCAATACATGTTGTGGTAATAGATGTTTATGATATTTCAATAGTTTTTTGAAACATTTACTAATGGTGACTTCCGATATTTTACATATATTAGAGATTTCTTTTTTTGATATTTCAATATTTAAAAGATGACATACCAGACAGATACTTCCCGACGCAATGGATGGTGGTGTATTTTCGGAAACAAGACTATGTTCTTCAGCTTTTTCACAAACATGTTTACATATGACGAGAATATTAGGACCTATATTTAATTTAGAACAAAAGCGTTGAATGTAATCTATAGAAACCGAGCCGATAATATCCGCCGAGTCACAGTTATTTTTATTAAGATTCATAATTTCATCAAATTTCTTACAACCCTTTGTCATATGGGTTACATTTATATCAAAAATATTTGCGATTTCCTTATGGCTTCTTGGAACATTTTTGATCTTACAAGCTTTATATATACAAGATGCGATTAGACCTTTACGATTAGCACCACGTGATATTTTGGATTCTGCTATTTTTTTATAAAATATTTTAGCTTCTTCTATAATACATGTTGTAATACCATTATTAATGGCTCTGACTTGTATTGTATCGAATACATTATATAGACTTCGTTCTTTATATGGCATCGCATTCCAACCATGATAATTCCGTATTTTTTTCATTTCAAAGGATTCACCACTTTTAAAGGCGATAGTTGAACCCTGAGAGGATTGTGGTAACAAATCATTTGTTGGCAATCCACATCGGGTAGGGTCCGATGATTTTGAATCGTCATTCCCATAATAGCGCCATTCCGCCGAACAATCTATCGATACTTCACTAATATTACCACATCTATTACATGTAAATTGACCACTAATATTAACAACACTATTAAGTTTACATAATTCGCAAAAATCTTCGTCATCAGGCGTTTTTATTTCCTTTTCATGTTTTATCGTATCAAATAAATCATTGAAATCCATAACATAAGTTATATTAATTTCGTGATTATTAATTTCGTGATTATTAATATATTAATTATTAATTATTAATATATTAATATAGTTATAACTTTAAGTTCAAATTTTTATCTTTATATGATTTATTCATATATATATATATAATTCTAATCTGAAATGATAGAAATAATACCGGATTTATGGATTGGTCGCTATAAGGATATAAATACATCAAGTATAGTATTAATTGATTGTTATCATGATCTCGATTTTATAACGAATAGTGATGATAGAATAAAATATGAATTGGTTGAGTTATATAAATATATTAATAGTAAAATAGAATTTATCCATGCTAAATTAAATAATAATAATACGGTTATTATAGCCTGTAAAACGTGTACACAATTATCACCATTAGTTGCGTGTTGTTATTTGATACGATATGGTAATATGTCTATTATTGATAGTCTACGTGCTGTGAAATCAAAAAAACACAATGTATTTGAGGGACGTGTTATGTTTAGTAATATATTAGACAAAATATATCAGGATAATAATAAATAAGAATCCGACCTGATACACAATAATATTTATCGAATGTAATATTATATGATTATATTTTCTATATTAATATTAATAGTAATATTATTAATAATTATGGTATTATCAAAAAGAAAAAAGGAAAAATATACCAAACAATATAAAAATAAAAATAAAAAAACACGAACGCGTAAAAAAGAAAAAATGGAAAAAATTATTAGTATATGTAATAATATTATGGTGGCAAAAGAAGATATGTGTAATTGTAAAAACAAAGATGGTATTCCCAGTAATGATATTAGAAACTGTAAAAACAAAAATAAAAATAAAGATTGTGAGAATTATCATGTATGTAAGAAATTATTTAAAACTTTTACAACGGGGTCGGAGCCTACCTACGATCCAGAAAAATGGACCCATCCATTAATAAAAAATTCACATAACTGTTATGCCTATTTTTTGGATGATAAAATCCCATTAGTAAAGGAACGGTGTCGCAAACTAAAAAAACATAATTGTGGGTCATTAAAACCACAACCGGGCGCTATATCCTATCTAAAAGGTATGCGTAAAACAAAAAATCGTAATTATACCTGCGATAAAATGATACAGGCTGTATTGGATGATAATAAAACCATTAAACTTACTAAATTTGATAAAAAATGTAGTAAAGGATATTATAAAGGCTATCTGGTTGTGGATAGAGATAATACTTATCATTTTTATAGACAAGATGATAATTTACGATGGAGTCATAAACAAGGAACATTACCCGTTGAAAATGGTGATGCCAGCGATAAGCCAATATATGCGCCACATTTGGCGGATAAAAATTATAATAAAGAAAATGCCGAAGATGGCATAAAATATAATGATTCTTGTGCCTATATGTGTATACCAAGTAACAAATATTATAAAACACAAGCTATTTGATAGATGGCTCAATGCGCATGGCTCATATCCGTATTATTTTTTCATGTTCAATCTTTTCTAATTTTTTTTCAAGACTAATTTTCCCATGTGTTTTGAAATCAAACTGGCAACAATGGGTCTCTGGATGGCGACACTTTTGACAGAAAACGCCATCGCATTTACATGTATATTCAATTACTCCCATTTTTCGTTTACAGGAGGTACAGCGAGCCATTATAGTATAATATAATATAGTATATTAGATTAGATTAGATTAGATTAGATTAGATTAGATTAGATTAGATTAGATTAGATTAGATTAGATTAGATTAGATTAGATTAGATTAGATTAGATTAGATTTTATTTGTATTGTATTGTATTGTATTATATATTATTCAATTTTTTTCCACCAAGATAAAAAGCGATTATAGGATTTAGTTGGTCGTACCATACCATAACAATGGTAGGCTATCATATCAGCCACAATTTCATATGGATGATAATAATTGATATTAAATTTACCAAAAAACTCGGTGTATTGAGGTATATCTTTTAAGGCTTTATATTCACCCGTATCAATATTATAGCCGATATAATCAACATCGGTAATACTCATTGAAGAAGAACGGTATTTTACCAACATAACAATATTAGCACCATTATAGGTAAATAGCCAATTATTATCTAATACATCTGGATTGGACCGCAATTTAAATGGCAGTTTGTCCAGAAAACTATTGTCGATACGTTTAAAATGCCAATAATTGGTATACAAATCTTCATATAGTAGTGGTATACGTTTCTGGTGAATATGAACTTTCTCATGAATAAGTGTCATGCGATTATTACGTTCCATATGAATGAGTCCAGTTGGCATAAAGATAATATCCTTGTGTGTATGTGGGAAATTATTTTCAATTCCATAAAATATGGCAAACTTCCATGTTTCACGTATAAAGGCTTTTCTATCTGTCACTTTCAATTCAATATAAATGGTTTTAATCATGTCATCCAACATTTTTTTTTGGAACGGGCTGGGAGTAATCATATGCTTTACATAATGTTCTATAAGGGTATTACTATCGGATGGTAATTTCCGGGTCTTAATATCAGAAGCATTTAAGTCATTGAGATAGGAAGTATGTTGTAATGCGTTAACAATTGCCTTTTCATCAACAATAAGTATATTGCTCGGTAGTGTCATTGGTTCCTTTGATACATTTATGACCAAATAAATTATTAATACTATAAGTATAAGGATTATTAGGCGTTTCATATTCATATCGACAATCATACTATATTCACATATAGTTTTTCAAGATTTTCTAATAAAGTATCATTATTACAGTATATTTCATCAACACATTTCATATGACTATAAATTTTAATAATGGGATAGGTGGTGATATCCAATTCTTCTATTATTTTTGGCGAGTCCGATACTTTCACTTTAATATACATTTTATTTAGATCATATTTTTCCTTAAAAAAGGTATCAACACTATGTATTATAGTTGGGCAAAAGTCATCATAAAAAAAAACAAAGGCTATTTTAGGTCTATCTAAGAACACTTTTAAATCCTTTATACGTTTAATTATCATTATTCGAAAATGGTATGACACTATCAATCATTATCTATCGTATTATTTATTTAAGTGACGTATAAATAATTATCAATACTATTATTATGTGTGGAATATTTGCCATATTACAACAATCTCCGTCAAGTTTTCCTATAAAAAAAACATTAGAAGCACTAAAACATTTAGAATATCGTGGTTATGATTCATGTGGTATATTCTATAAAAATATAGACACGAATAATTATGTAATGGAAAAATCTATTGGTAAAATAGACCAATTGAATCCCAACAATACTCATCGTGTTAAGTGGGTATTGGGTCATACCCGATGGGCCACACATGGTGTCCCCTGTGAGGAAAATGCTCATCCACATTTATCATATAAAGGGGATATAGTGCTCATCCATAATGGTATTATAGAAAATCATAAAATATTAAAAAGTAAAATAGGTTCATGCATTTTTAATGGCACCACTGATTCCGAAATATTAGTTAACTATATCCAGTATCTATGTGATACACATCCCATATTGGATTTTAAAGATATATTATCAATATGCTCAACAGATATTATTGGGTCGTATAGTATTGTGATTTATAACAAAAATATACCAGATACCTTCTTTTTAATGAAAAATAATACACCTTTAGTTATTGGTAACACCACTAATGGCTACCAAATTAGTAGTGATGGTCATACGTTCAATGATGATGTGAATCACATCATAGACCCACCAGATACATCATTAACAATACTTACAGGCCGGAGTATTGCCATATATAATCTTGACGACTTAGAGACATTACCTATAATTAAAACTAAATATACACACGATCCCACTATAATTACTGGGAAAGGTGAATATAAGCATTATATGTTAAAAGAAATAATAAAACAGTCAGACACAATCCGGTCATGTCTAAGAGGACGTCTTTTAGATGGGAAACTAACATTAGAAGAATTGGATAATAATAACACATTGTTACATACGAAGCGACTATTAATATGTGCTTGTGGAACATCGTATTATAGTGGCCTAATTGGAAAATATATTATAGAAGAATTATGTGATATAACGGTAGATGTTGAACAAGCCAGTGAATATCGCTATCGTAAATCCCATTTTAACAAGGATACCACCATGATTGTTATATCGCAATCTGGTGAAACGGCTGATACATTAGGGGCTCTTCAAAAATATAAAAAGAAAAATGGAATGGTTATTAGTATTTGTAATGTGATGGGTTCCACTATTGCTAAGAAAGCGGACATTAACATCAACATCAATGTCGGTCCAGAAATTGGGGTAGCCAGCACGAAAGCCTTTACGGGACAATTATGTGTTCTATATTTATTTGCCATATGGTTGGCTGAAAAAAAACAGATTAATAGTCAAACGACCATTTCTTTGAAAGAATCCATGGTGAAATTACCATCTATGTATGAAGCATTCATACATAACAATAAACAGCATTTACATAACATCGCCAAATCCTATCGGTTCTGCGATAATATGTTATTTATGGGTCGTGGCTATAATTATCCAGTTGCTATGGAAGGTGCTTTAAAGGTAAAGGAAATATCATATATGCATGCGGAAGGTTATTCTGCTGCCGAAATGAAACATGGACCAATAGCTTTAATAGATAACATGATGCCTGTCGTATTTATTGCACTAAAAGATTCGGTCTATGATAAAGTAGTAAGTAATCTTCAAGAAATTAAATCGCGTGGGGGAAAGGTTATTTGTATCATTAATGAAAACAATAACGAACTAAATAATTTAATATATGATAAGATATTAATACCGAAGATAGACGAACAACTCTACCCATTTCTATGTATTATACCAATTCAATTATTTTCATATTATTTGGCATTAGAACGTGGTTGTAGCATAGACCAACCGCGAAATTTGGCGAAATCAGTAACTGTCGAATGATCTAAATTCTTACGATAGGGCCCCAATACCGTAAAATAAAATACGAAAAATATACAATAAACTATTGTTAATAGTAGCAATAATGGAAATAGTAACGAGAGTAGAATGATAAACATATTAAATAGTAATGTGTCTTAGCGCTTAAGTATCCTATGTCTAAAAAAATTGATTTAATATCAAACCATCATACCATTTATAATAAACCATCATACCATTTATAATAAACAATTATACCATTTATAATAAACCATTATGTATCGCAAAGCTGGTATTGGGAAGACTATTCAATTAGCATTAAAAGATATGAAAAAGAAATATGGGCTGGATCATATTACTAATTGTATAGAAATATTAGGTGTAGATAATGTAGATGCTGCCCAAACAGAACTATATATATTTTTTGCCTGTTGTGCTTATAATGCGCCACGAGAACTAACCTCAACGGAAAGACGGGCATTTCTATGGTTTAAAACTAATTATAGTAGCGACTGGGAACGTTATATTAATATTTTCAAATATTCTAAAACAACCGCTATCGCAATCAAGGATACCTATTGTTATCGTTTTATAGGTATGAATAGTGTTTCCACTAAAAAAGAACACCTAATTTAATATTCCATACATATGCTATTTTTTTCATTAAATTTTGTTGAGCTAAAAACATAGTTGGTGATACTATCAATTCAGCAAATTTTACAGGTGTTCCATATACATGGGGATTTAAAAAATCAACACTTAATATTAAGGCATTGGTATATACTCTCATAATATAGAATATCACACAATTTAACGATAACTGTATCAAAATTTCAACTAATAGTATTATTTTACTTTTTTTTATTTTACTATCATATTTTGGAAAAAACATATCCATTAGTTTGGCGACGGATGTTCCGATTATAGTGAAGATAATCGCATATAAACATATAAATAATGCGTATTTGGGATAGAAGATTTGTTTCGTCATATCATAATATGATATTAATATTAGTAATTATCTATTAATATTAATATTAATATTAATAGTCCATTATCTATTAATATTAATAGTCCATTATTATAAGATATGTATTCACCATTAGTTTTATTACCCGTTGCTTTTATTGTATCCAAAAGTATAAAACTAAATGTTGGTTTTTTTATAAATATGGCGATTGTGGCAGCTATAGTGGGATATTTATATTATAATAATACCACGAATGAAAAACGGAAAAAAGAGATAGAAGAAACCATTATTGAAGATAATATCAAATTGGAACATATTGCGCCAGAAACATTTAATTATGTAAATAAATTAACCCATTATGAAAAATATAATAAAAAAAGTATAAGTGAATCTATTGTATATTTAAATTATTTCTATGGTGATATGAAGGAAATGAACCATTCCGCACTTATAAAGGCCAATGATAATAGAAAGTATGCTATAAATACATTGATATCTATATCATTGAGTATTAAAGAACCGGCGATCGAAAATCAATATATGACATTAGTGAATGCCATTAAATATAAAACAGAACAAGATTATAAATCCACAATAGAAAAATATAATAAATTAGAAAAATATGGTCCAAATGATAGTCCAATTCACATAGATGATCCGGAACCTCGTGACCATTTTTTCAATAAGAATTTCAGTTTAGTATAAAATGGTTTGTTGTTACTATCATAATTAAATTCTACTGGTGGTTGTGATTCTAACATTAATGATATTATAATGAAATTCGGCATAGTTATATTTTTATTCTATTGGGGTTTTTTTAGCAAACATAACAAAATTGAATATATTCAATTTTGTTTTGTATGAATATAATTGAATATAATAAACACATAATTATACTATCCTACCCTATCCATCATGAGTTTAAATACAATAGCTATTGGTATTATTGAACATGCGATAATACCAAATGCTAAGGCAGCCAATATTGATATAACACAATTAATTGATGAAATTGTCAAAATGAATAAGCATAATATAGAAATAACGGTGTCCCATGATGATATGATATCATGTAACGACATTACTATAAAACGAAGTCGTGGGAGACCGAAAGGAGCAAAAAATAAGAAAATTACAGATAATTAAATAATAAAATTGATTTTTTATATTTAATATTTAATTTTATTATTCTTATACCTGGCGATTACAAATATGAATATGACTAATAATATGGAACTTGTTATTTTTGAAGCTACATCGTTCTCTAAATTAAAGGTTATAGAGTATATTATTATGTTAACGTTATATTTAATTATATGGATTGTAATTGATAGTGTTAATAAGTATACGTCTCTCCAAGATAATACGCGCCGTATATTATACGAAATTAATGATAAATTTGATATATTTAACTCTACCGACATAAATGACTTAAATATCGAGAATATAATGTCGGCACTTGAATTTTCAGAAGAATATGATAGTGATAGTGATATCGATAGCGAAGAAAGTGATAGCGATATCGAAGAAAGTGAGATTAAGAGTGATAGCGACTATGATATAATCATGATGTAATCATGATATAATCGCGATATATATATATTAAATATATTGAGGGTATCTCCAGTTGCGAGATTGCTTTGATAATGCTTTCGTGATTTGCGATGGTATTATATGTCGTCGTCGTCGTGTTAATTTAGAAGCATTTGAACGTTGGGATGGCATATTCTTTGTAGTTTGTTGTGTCCTACGAGACTTCTTATCCAGCTTTAGTTTCATACGTTTTAATATGTTATCATTAAAACTGGCTGTTCGCGCATTAATTTCATCAATGAATAATTTTGCGATATTAATACCATGACGTTCTTTTAAGTATTTTATTAATTTGGGGAATGTAAATCCAATAATCTGGTTTGATGCTATGTCATAATTTATTTTTGATATGAAATATTCTGTCTTTTTTATTTTGATAGTTGCGTCGGAGTTTAATAATTTATTGATATTATTCATAATAAGTGATGTCATAAAACAATCAATCATACTTCGTATTTCATTATCAGTATCAGTATCATAGCCCCCACCAATCTGTCCATTTCTATTATTGGGCATTGCTCGTCTGCTTAATAATGACAATTGGTCTAATGATTTTCGGAAACGGTCAGCCATTGCTCCCGAGCCATAATCGTGGAATGTATCGACCATAAATATCATTTTCCAGGCCATCATACCATTTTCTTGCGGAAGACGTTTAATATTGGTATCGTCACACCACCATTCCTTATCACCAGATAACAAACCAGAAGCGCTTGTGTTTGTTCTTACCTTGGTTTTTTCTGTAAAATGCGGTTTAGCTAATATTCGGAATACCAAATCACCAACCCAAGCTGGTCTATCATTATCGACTTTATAAATATATTTATTTCTCATTAAATGGTTAGTATTTGCTTCAATATATTGTGTTGTATCACCGGTGGTTTTAGTTATGAAACAACCATAAAATTTATTAAATAATGACCTACCATCTATCTCGCGAATACTTTTATATGTTGGATCATCGAGGAATTCTGTATATAATAATACATGTAATCGCGTAAATTCACGTTGTGTTTCATTTGTTCTTGGTGTTATAGTTAATTGGTTGCTTTCAAATAATGTAATAAACGCATTATGAGCTACATTAGCCGCCTCTAAATCTTCGGTTATTACTCTTGTTTTTAATTCGTTGGTCCCTAAGCGCTGGGTATTTCCAGGTGAATAAATGGATAATTTATTACGCATATCATATTGGTCATTACCCAATAGTAGGTCAACTTTAACAGTAACTGTTTTGTCAGATTTTATGGTTAAGTTATAAGTATCGTTAGAATCGAATTTAAGATTAAATGATTTTATAATCTTGGAATCGACTGGTTCTTTTTGTATTAGGGCTCTTGGACATTTCGGATTTTTATAACCGTCAATAGCATTACCTACACTACATAATGCCTTATATGTATGTAAACCATACATCGATAAATCTACAACACCATTATTTATTACCATATAGTCGGTTGGTTTTATACCTTTGGGTTTGGGTCTTGATTTGGTATAGACGTCTGGGTTATTAAATACATATGTAATTATTTTTAATAATTGATCTTCCCAATCCGATTTAAATTTATAATCTGGTGTATTAGCTGGTGTAATGTCATAGTATATGGAGTTATTAGGTAATTTAATATCATATAATTTGTCTTCTCCGGCTTCATAATATTTAAAAGATTTTGACTGTATAAATTTAATTAATTTACGTATTAATAATATAATTAGCGTATCACTTTCATTATAGCGGTCCGTATTACTGGAGCCCTTGGTAGCGACATCGAATAATTCGGGATAGTTACGTTGCGTTGTTCTTGTAATATAATATGCTATGCTTGCCAAACAAGTATCTCCGACAGATTTATGTTCGGCTGTAAGACTACCAACACTGGATATTAAATTGCCATTTATTGATTTTACAATGTTACCTACAAGTTTTAATTGTTTTATAAAATTTCTAAATTTTAATTGTATATCCGGTAATTTAAATGGATTCGGGTTTCTATTTCGACGTCCAGGATTTACTTGAGCTATATTATTTGTTATTGCTTTAATGACATTATTATATAGTTCAATAAAAAGATTTAATTCATCAGCGACTTGTTTCTCGATAGGATTATTATATTGGGAATCTATCAGTTTATGTATTTCACTATTGTTATTACCAAATGACTTTTTAAACCACTTGATACTATCAATATTATCTAATTTAGTAATCTGTTTATTATTATCATATATTTCTTCCATATATTGTGAAGTATCATTATCATCTTTTAATACCACTGGAATATTATTAGTTATGGCTGAATAATAATCGACCAATTGGTCATGTAAATCAATTGTATTATTATTTTTAATATATTCGGCTATGTTTATAGGTGGTGATTTCTGTCTTTTTATAGGACTTCGGAACTTGCTTTTGCTTTTGCTTCGGCTACCTTGAAGGCTCTTGCTTCGGCTACCTTGAAGGCTCTTGCTTCGGCTACCTTGAAGGCTCTTGCTTCGGCTACCTTGATGGCTCTTGCTTCGGCTACCTTGAAGGCTCTTGCTTCGGCTACCTTGAAGGCTCTTGCTTCGGCTACCTTGAAGGCTCTTGCTTCGGCTACCTTGAAGGCTCTTGCTTCGGCTACCTTGAAGGCTCTTGCTTCGACTACCTTGAAGGCTCTTGCTTCGGCTACCTTGAAGGCTATTGTTTTTATTCATTCTAAGTCTCTTGCTTCGGCTACCTTGAAGGCTATTGTTTGGGCGAATCTTTCTTTTTATAGTAGGTCTATTTGGGCTCTGAAATGGTCCTCTGTTGTTTATTTTTCTCGAGCCACCTGATGTAATCATCACGGCGCTATTACTTGGTGGTTTTACAAGCATATTTATAATATATATATATATATATAATATAAATGTATTCAGTATTATAAAATTGATAAATTATTATTAATTATAAATCATACAAATATTATTAATTATAAATCATACAAATATTATTATGATAAGAACATATCTAAAAAGAATACGTGAATTGCCACCATTTAATTATAATCATATGGAATTGGAGTTTGCTAATATTAAAGCATTCATGCCTTGTCACAGAAGGTTTAACGATTATAATAATATAACGCGCGAAACTATTATTGGGGCCATAATAAACAATAAAGTTCCAGATAGTTATTATACATCATCAAACCAATGGACTTCGATAAAACAAAAAATAGAGACATTCACTGATGGTTTAATCAATACTAAAAATGAAAATACAATCAGGTGTATCCATATGGGTGGTCGAAAATATAATTATGATTTTCAATTTATTATTAATGATAATATCCAATTAAAGATTGAATTTAAATATAATGTATCAAAACTACAATCAGCCCCCCAATTCGTATCCCCAATGAATCCAAGTCGCTATATGTCGTCTTCATATGAGCAGTTCTATTATGATAATTATTTACCAAAATTAGCATTATTGGGAGGTCTAACTATACCATCAATGGATACATATATGAATGAGATTCATTTTAATAAACCACCATGTATGGCTGGTTTTCAGGAATTATATTATAAAGGCTGTAATAGAAGTTGTAAATATAATGGAGATCCGAATAATATTAAGTTTTATAAATATGCCAACGAATTAGATAATGAAAGTCGTCGTTTATTTATAGAAAATAATGACTTGGATATTAAATTATTAACGCACTATCTAAAAAACACTCAAAAAGATAAGATATATATGTTATATGATGGCAAGCAATTTCATAAAGAAATCGTGCCGTTAGAAGAATATCAATTAACCAGCTATGAGAAAGTTCCATCAAAATATAAATACATAGCAACATCAGCGACTGGAAAAAAAATTAATATATTATTACGATGGAAAAATGGTAATGGTATTGCGTATCCATCTTTTCAAATCTCATAGAATATAGTCATATATTGGCAACATATGTGCCAACTCTGTTGTATTAATGGCGCTATTTCCGAAATATAATTTAATAAATTCCTTTGTTCGGGGGCTTTCCAATGATTTTATTATTTTTTTATATAATGTGATGAGTTCCATATTACTAATCTGGTTTGTGTAAGTAATACATATTAAGTGATTTTCAATTAGATATTCAAAGCCACCTTCAATTAAACAATATTCGAAATTATAATTCCCAATACCATAACCACGATTTATAACTAATAATGGTGAAGTTAGTCCTTTTTTCATTATATAATTTTTTTTTTCTAAATTGCGATAGTTTTTTATTCCTAATTTCGTATCGGTAATATCCGAACTATATATTAACCTCGTTTTCAGTGGGTCGTCGGTTAATATGGATTTACATTGATTCCAAACGACATTGCCGACAGAA
>Ga0233435_1001297_pt1 | contig 24760 bp, 9 predicted proteins | sample SI_122_August201_3_FD_182735 | JGI IMG/M metagenome (GOLD analysis project Ga0233435, IMG submission 182735) | Seawater microbial communities from Saanich Inlet, British Columbia, Canada - SI_122_August2016_135_MG | ecosystem: Environmental > Aquatic > Marine > Inlet | place: Canada: British...
TCCTAATGTGGAATTCATGGTAGCAGCACCGGCAACGGAAAGAGCAGCATTCATAGTAGCATCAGCATTAGTAAACAATTTACCATTGAAAGATGCATCTCCACTCACAAACATATCACCATTCAAAGACAAGTCGTTCGTGATAATCACCTCGTAGTTGTTGATAGTCGTATTCATCACACTTTGAGATTCGCGGACCTGTAATGTTCCGTCGAGGATAAAATCGCCGGCCAAGTTCAGGTTGGAGTTCAAAGAAACATCACCATCCACGATTAATGTGGACGCAAGAGTAGTTGTCTTGGAAACGTCCAAGGTAGAACTCATGGTAGCAGCCTCAGCAACGTCTAAGGTAGAACTCATGGTAGCAGCCTTGGCAACGTTTAAGGTAGAACTCATGGTAGCAGCCTCGGTAACTCCAAGAGCACCACTTAAAGTAGCATCACCAGTGACACCGAGAGTGCCTCCGACAGTGGCATTGTTGGTGACTCCCACACTTGCCAAGGTAGATGCGCCGGTAACACCGAGAGTGCCTCCCACAGTGGCGTTGTTGGTGACTCCCACACTTGCCAAGGTAGAAGCGCCAGTGACACCGAGAGTTCCGCCAACAGTGGCATCGTTGGTCACGCCCACACTTGCCAAGGTAGAAGCACCAGTGACACCGAATGTGCCTCCGACAGTGGCATTGTTGGTCACTCCAACACTTGCCAAGGTAGATGCGCCGGTGACTCCAAGAGTGCCTCCCACAGTGGCATCGCTGGTCACTCCAAATGTGCCTCCCACAGTGGCGTTGTTGGTCACTCCCACACTATCCAAGGTAGAAGCACCGGTGACACCGAATGTGCCTCCAACAGTCGTATTGCTAGTCACTCCAAGAGTGCCTCCGACAGTGGCATTACTGGTCACTCCAAGAGTGCCTCCGACAGTAGCATTGTTGGTAACATCAACACTATCCAAGGTAGAAGCACCGGTGACGCCAAGAGTGCCTCCGACAGTAGCATTGTTGGTGACTCCCACACTGGCCAAGGTAGAAGCGCCAGTGACACCGAGAGTGCCTCCGACAGTAGCATTGTTGGTGACTCCCACACTTGCCAAGGTAGAAGCACCAGTGACACCGAAAGTGCCTCCCACAGTGGCATTGCTGGTCACTCCAAGAGTGCCTCCCACAGTGGCATTGTTAGTCACTCCCACACTATCCAAAGTAGAAGCGCCGGTGACCCCGAGAGTGCCTCCGACGGTGGCATTGTTAGTCACACCCACACTTGCTAAGGTAGAAGCACCAGTGACACCGAGAGTGCCCCCGACAGTGGCATTGTTAGTCACACCCACACTAGCCAAGGTAGAAGCTCCAGTGACTGCCAAAGTGGAAGCAAGAGTAGTAGCACCAGTGACGCCCAAAGTGGAAGCAAGAGTAGTAGTACCAGAAACAGCGAATGTTCCGGAAATATCCAATGTCTCACTCGCAGTTGAACTGTCCTTTCCAAGACCCACATTACCGTCCACCGCAGAAACCAAGGTTTGTGTAATGCTATCATCACCAACCAGTTCCAAAGTTCCTCCAGCTAAAGACAAAGTACCTGCGTCACTCGAATCGGTACTCTCGAAGTAAATTGTACTGTTACTGAGATATAATGAACCGAATGGCTTTTCTGCAGAACCTAAATTGATAGAATGTGCGGTCGTAGGAATAATATCGCCATTGATAATGGTTGTTCCATCTATATAGACATTGTTAAATGACGTATCACTTGTAACCGATAATCTTGCCAAGGTAGTATCACCTGTAACGCCTAATGCAGACAATGTAGTATCGCCGGTGACGCCAAGAGTGCCTCCGACAGTGGCATTGTTAGTCACACCCACACTATCCAAAGTAGAAGCGCCAGTGACACCGAGAGTACCTCCAACAGTGGCATTGTTGGTCACCCCGACACTTGCTAAGGTAGAAGCGCCAGTGACACCGAGAGTGCCTCCGATAGTTGCGTTTTCATCGAATGTAGCAGTTCCAGTCACTCCAAGAGTGCCTCCAACAGTAGCATTACTAGTGACACCAAGAGTGCCTCCAACAGTAGCATTACTAGTGACACCGAGAGTGCCTCCGACAGTTGCATTGTTGGTGACTCCGACACTTGCTAAGGTAGAAGCGCCAGTGACCCCAAGAGTGCCTCCAACAGTGGCATTGCTGGTCACTCCAAGAGTGCCTCCGACAGTGGCGTTGTTGGTCACTCCTACGCTATCCAGTGTAGAAGCGCCGGTGACGCCGAGAGTGCCTCCGACAGTGGCGTTACTAGTGACTCCGACACTTGCTAAGGTAGAAGCGCCAGTGACCCCAAGAGTGCCTCCAACTGTGGCATTGCTGGTCACTCCAAGAGTGCCTCCGACAGTGGCGTTGTTGGTCACTCCCACACTATCCAGTGTAGAAGCGCCAGTGACACCGAGAGTGCCTCCCACGGTGGCGTTACTAGTAACTCCCACACTATCCAAGGTAGAAGCACCAGTGACACCAAATGTGCCTCCAACCGTGGCGTTGTTGGTCACGCCCACACTTGCTAAGGTAGAAGCACCGGATACACTTAAAGCGGCACTTAAGGTAGCATCTCCAGTGACACCAAGAGTCCCACCAACAGTGGCATTGCTGGTGACTCCAACACTTGCCAAGGTAGAAGCGCCGGTAACTCCAAGAGTGCCTCCGACAGTGGCATTACTAGTGACTCCAACACTTGCTAAGGTAGAAGCACCAGATACACTTAAAGCAGCACTTAAGGTAGCATCTCCAGTGACTCCGATAGTACCTCCCACGGTAGCATCGTTAGTCACTCCCACACTATCCAAAGTAGAAGCGCCAGTGACACCAAGAGTGCCTCCAACAGTGGCGTTGTTGGTCACTCCCACACTCGCCAAGGTAGACGCACCAGTGACATCCAAAGTGGAACTTAATGTGGCAGCCTTTCCAACAGTCAATGTGGAATCCATGCTAGCAGCACCAGCAACGGAAAGAGCAGCATTCATAGTAGCGTCAGCATCCGCAAATAATTTACCATTGAAAGAAGCGTCCCCGCTCACAAACATATCACCATTCAACGAAAGGTCGTTCGTGATAATCACCTCGTAGTTGTTGATAGTCGTATTCATCACACTCTGTGATTCGCGAACTTGTAATGTTCCGTCGAGGATAAAATCGCCAGCCAAGTTCAAGTTAGCGTTCAAAGAAACATCGCCGTCCACTATTAATGTGGAAGCAAGAGTAGTTGTCTTGGAAACGTCTAAGGTAGAACTCATGGTAGCAGCCTTGGCAACGTCTAAGGTAGAACTCATGGTAGCAGCCTCGGCAACGTTTAATGTAGAACTCATGGTAGCAGCCTTGGTAACGTCTAAGGTAGAACTCATGGTAGCAGCCTCGGCAACTCCGAGAGTGCCTCCCACGGTGGCGTTGTTGGTGACTCCAACACTTGCCAAGGTAGAAGCACCAGTGACACTTAAAGCAGCACTTAAAGTAGCATCTCCAGTGACACCAAGTGTGCCTCCGACGGTGGCGTTGTTGGTCACGCCCACACTATCCAATGTAGAAGCACCTGTGACACCGAATGTACCTCCGACAGTGGCATTGTTGGTGACTCCCACACTATCCAAGGTAGAAGCACCGGTCACACCGAGAGTCCCGCCAACAGTGGCATTGTTAGTCACACCCACACTATCCAAGGTAGAAGCCCCAGTGACACCGAATGTACCTCCGACGGTAGCATTGCTGGTCACGCCAAGAGTCCCACCAACAGTTGCATTGTTGGTGACTCCAACACTTGCCAAGGTAGAAGCGCCAGTGACTCCAAGAGTGCCTCCGACAGTTGCATTGTTGGTGACTCCCACACTTGCCAAGGTAGACGCACCAGTGACACTTAAAGCGGCACTTAAAGTAGCATCTCCAGTGACACCGATAGTGCCTCCGACGGTGGCGTTGTTGGTCACTCCCACACTATCCAATGTAGAAGCACCTGTTACTCCGAGAGTGCCTCCAACAGTAGCATTGCTGGTCACTCCCACACTTGCTAAGGTAGAAGCACCGGTCACACCGAGAGTACCTCCGACAGTGGCATTGTTGGTCACACCCACACTATCCAAGGTAGAAGCCCCAGTGACACCGAATGTACCTCCGACAGTAGCATTACTCGTAACGCCAAGAGTGCCTCCAACAGTAGCATTGCTGGTCACTCCCACACTTGCTAAGGTAGAAGCACCGGTCACACCGAGAGTGCCTCCGACAGTGGCATTGTTGGTCACACCCACACTATCCAAGGTAGAAGCACCAGTGACACTTAAAGCGGCACTTAAAGTGGCATCTCCAGTGATTCCAAGAGTGCCTCCGACAGTGGCATTGTTGGTGACTCCCACGCTATCCAATGTAGAAGCACCTGTTACTCCGAGAGTGCCTCCGACAGTGGCATTGTTGGTCACCCCCACACTGGCCAAGGTAGAAGCGCCGGTGACGCCGAATGTGCCTCCAACCGTGGCATTGCTAGTGACACCGAGAGTGCCTCCGACAGTGGCATTGCTAGTGACTCCCACACTTGCTAAGGTAGACGCACCAGTGACTCCGAGAGTACCTCCCACAGTGGCATTGTTGGTCACCCCAACACTGGCCAAGGTAGAAGCGCCTGTGACTCCGAGAGTGCCTCCAACAGTGGCGTTGTTGGTCACTCCAACACTGGTCAATGTAGTAGCACCAGCATCTAATGTAGAACTCAACGTAGTCGCACGAGCAACATTTAATGTTGAATTCAATGAAGCAGCGCCGGCAACATAGACACCAGCAAAAGAAGCATCGCTCGAAACTAACAAAGTTGTATTGGTGGTAGCTCCTGTAACAGATAGATCACCACCCACAGTAGAAGCACCTGTGACGCCGAGAGTGCCTCCGACCGTGGCATTGCTGGTCACGCCGAGAGTGCCTCCGACAGTAGCATTGCCAGTGACACCAAGAGTGCTGGTAATATCAGCAGAAGTCATAGTGGTTGCACCAGTGACATTTAATGTGGAAGAAAGAGAGGCAGCGCCAGTGACTCCGAGAGTGCCTCCGACAGTGGCATTATTGGTGACTCCAACACTTGCTAAGGTCGACGCACCAGCACCAAGAACAGCAAGAGTAGTATCACCTGTAACACCAAGAGTGCCTCCGACAGTGGCGTTATTGGTAACTCCAACACTTGCTAAGGTCGAAGCACCAGCACCCAACGCACCAGAAACAGTAGCACTTGCTAAGGTAGTTTCGCCAGCACCAAGAACAGCAAGAGTAGTATCTCCTGTGACATCAAAAGTGCCTCCGACAGTGGCATTGTTGGTGACTCCTACACTTGCCAATGTAGAAGCGCCAGTGACACCAAGAGTGCCTCCAACCGTAGCATTGCTAGTGACACCGAGAGTACCTCCCATAGTGGCATCACCCGTAACATCTAAAGTAGAGCTCATGGTAGCAGCCTTGGTAACAGCCAATGTAGAGCTCAATGTGGTAGCATGAGACACAGCAAGAGTGGAACTCAACGTGGCTGCCTTAGCAACGCTCAAAGTGGAACTCAACGTGGTAGCATCAGAGACGGCAAGAGTGGAACTCAACGTGGTAGCATCAGAGACGGCAAGAGTGGAACTCAATGTGGCTGCCTTAGCAACACTCAAAGTGGAACTTAAAGTAGTGGCATCAGACACGGCAAGAGTGGAACTCAACGTGGTGGCCTTCGCCACATCCAACGTGGAGTTGAGTTCAGTTTCTCCATCAATTCTCGCCTTTCCACTAACATAAATATATGAAAATGATGCATCTCCACCAACCGACAAATTGGCATTCAAAGAAATATCATTCTCTGTATCGACGGTTGCCCCACCCATAATTGCAGCGGCAGGAATAGATGAGTTGGGATATTGTGCGTAGAAATTACCGCACACATCTACACTGCCATCAAATGTAGCTTGGTCCTTGACATATAACTTGCGATTTAATGACACATCCCCACTAGCAAAGAATTCGCCATTCAAAGATAAATCATTGGTAATAATGACCTCGTAGTTGTTGATAGTGGTATTGATAATGCTTTGTGATTCGCGGACCTGTAATGTTCCATCCATGATTAAATTACCAGCAATGGCGAGGTCAGAGTTCAAAGACATATCGCCCGCTGCGTTGATCACCATACGCTCAGAACCAGCAGTGTAGAATTTGAGTTGGTCATTGTCCGCACCAGCACTAGTCTCGGCAATAATATAAGTATCTTGGTCAACATCCTTGACTCCACCAAGAGACCCCCACGCATCTCCGGCACCGAATCCTTCGAATTGGTCTTGCTCAGCATTATAACGGATAATACCCTTGTAAGAAGAATCAGCGCCATTTTGGACTGGGCGTTGAGCATTGGTGCCCTTGGGAAGACGAATCGCATTGGAAGCACTAATATCTAAAGCAATCTCGGTGGTAGGTGTAGTGTTAATACCCATGTTTCCAGAAACAGATAGAGTAGAACTTAACGTAGCAGCCTTCGCAACATCCAAAGTAGAACTTAACGTGGTTGCTTCAGTAACTGCTAATGTAGAACTTAACGTGGCCGCCTTAGTCACATCTAAGGTAGAACTTAATGTGGTAGCATCAGTGACTGCTAAGGTAGAACTTAATGTGGTAGCATCAGTGACTGCTAAAGTAGAACTTAATGTGGTAGCATCAGTGACTGCTAAGGTAGAACTTAATGTGGTAGCTTCAGTGACTGCTAAGGTAGAACTAAGAGTGGTAGCATCAGTGACTGCTAAGGTAGAACTTAATGTAGTTGCTTCAGTGACTGCTAAGGTAGAAATCAAAGTGGCTGCCTTAGCAACACTTAATGTGGAACTTAATGTGGTAGCATCAGTAACACTTAATGTGGAACTAAGAGTTGTAGCATCAGTGACTGCTAAGGTAGAACTAAGAGTGGTAGCATCAGTCACTGCTAAAGTAGATTTCAAAGCAGCAGCACCATCTAACGATAAACCGGAATTAAAAGATACATCACTGGTGGCGATAATCGTACCAGATACATCAAGTTGTCCAGAAGCAAGTGAACTTGCTTTACCAATAGCAACTTTATTATTGGAGATTGAAAGTAATTGCTGAACTTCGCCTTCTTCTTCACCTTCTGGTGCTGCCGATTGAACCTCCAATCTACCTGCGGAAAAAGACAGCGCACCGGCGTCTGTTCCTGAACCGGCGAAGTGAATCGTATTGTTCGCAACATAAAGACCAGCAAATGGTCTCTCTGCGGAACCCAGATTACATGAACCATCACTACCAGGAATAGGAAGAATGTCGCCTCCAACCGTAATAGTATTGTTCACGTATAATTGTTGGTTGAACGAGACATCACCACTGCGAACAAGAAGGTCGCCTCCACTAATGTCGACAAAACCTTTTACGTAAGAGTTATTGAACCTGTTGGCTCGCGTGTTTTGGATCCACTGAGACATAATCCTAAAAATGTATATATTAACCAAATATATCATTTTCATATTGTTATAATTGTAATTACATTATGAAAGTACATCTATCATTATAATTTTGTAAACAACTTGAATTACAATTTGCACGTAGAAATTATTGATTTATAACAACCGTTATTAATCAATAATTATAGTTTCATTATAGGTTTTTACTTGAAATTATTAGAATTGACCTATGCGTTTACTCAAGAAGAGTTCTCCTTCAACATATACATTCGAATTCATAGAAACGTCACCTGTTACCAGCATCGTTCCGGTTAAGTCCAGATTTGCAACTGCGTTCTTACTTGCCTTACCTATGGCTACTTTATTATCCACTACCGATAATAATTGCTGAACATCTTCTTCCCCACTTCCTTGAACTTGTATACCTCCTTGACTAAATGATAATGAACCGGCGTCTGCCGGATCTGTTCCTGTAAAATTAATAGTATTATTACTAATGAATAGACTTCCGAATGGTTTCTCGGCACTGCCCAAATTCGATACATTTTGGTGTAGAGGAAGCAAATCACCAGATAATGTAATCGTTCCGTCCACGTATATATCACTATTGAATGATGCATCTTGTGAAACTTCTAATGTAGAGGACATAACCGTTGCGTTCGTAACATTCAAAGTTGAATTTAAAGACACAGCCCCACTTGCGGTAAAATCTCCATTGAGAGATAAATCATTTGTAATAATGACCTCATAGTTGTTGATCACGGTATTAATAATACTATTTGTTTCACTCACAGTGAGATTACCAGATATAACTATATCTCCACCTAGACTCATATTAGCATTGAATGAGACATCTTCAGTAACCACTAAGGTAGAACCCAATGTAGTAATTCCACCCACATTCAAGGTATCATTCAACGACACATCTGCCTTAACTACCAGGGTAGAACCCAATGTAGTAATTCCACCCACATTCAAGGTATCATTCAACGACACATCTGCCTTAACTACCAGGGTAGAATCCAATGTAGTAATTCCACCCACATTCAAGGTATCATTCAAAGACACATCGTTTGTTGCCTGGAACCCAACTAGAAAATGAATAGTTTCTCCACCAACCGGAAACGAAGGACTATAATCTACCTCCAAATCAAATTGGTTCACCGACCCACCAGTAAAATTCTTAGCAATCACACTAGATGTGAAAGCATTAATGCCATTGGACACATCAATCGTTCCATATACCTTGAGATCTTGGTTGAAAGACACGTCGTTTGCCACGAATAAATGTGAGTTAAGAGACACGTCACCATCCACATACAAACCACTCTCCATATTCACCTCTCCATTCAGCAAAGAGGTTCCTCCTACATTAAGAGAAGCATCGCCTTCCAATAAGAGATGAGTATTGATGGACAAGTCACTCACACTAAGACTCATTTTTTGAGTACCATCAGTGGTGAATGCTAATACATCAGTATCTACTCCTCCTTGCTTAGCGGTGATTTCAGTATCTCCATCCGAATCTTTCACGCCACCACCCAGACCCCCCCAACCAGTAATGCCATAACCCTCGAATGTTTGACTTTCGGTATTATAACGCAAAATACCATATTCACTAGAACCGCTAGCACTAGGTCTTTGTGCCTCGGTGCCGTAAGGAATACGAATACCATTATTCGAACTAATATCTAGAGAAAGGTTTGTGTTAGGCGCAGTTCCGATACCCACGTTTTGCTTGACATAGGCATTTCCATTCATAGACACATCGCCACTTGCGAAGAATTCGCCGCTCAAAGACAAGTCATTCGTGACAATCACCTCGTAGCTGTTAACGGTAGTATTAATAGTCATAGTATTAGTGGTTTGGAAGACTGCCAAGTTACCTTGGATGGTGAGGTCACCATTAAGAGACAAATCACCCGCAACAAGAAGATTGGAGTTCAAATAAGCGTCATCATCCACCACCAAAGTAGACTTCATAGTGGTTACGCCAGTGACATTGACTCCGTGGTTAAAAGAAGCATCGCCATCAGAATCGATAATCATACGCTGAACACCTCCAGTATAAAACTGAAGTTGGTCATTGTCTGCTCCTGCGCTGGTCTCAGCAGTAATATAAGTATCCTGATCAACGTCCTTCACGCCACCAAGAGAACCCCAAGCATCTCCAGCACCGAAACCTTCAAACTGGTCTTGCTCAGCATTATAACGGATAATACCTTTATAAGAAGAATTTGCACCATTTTGAACAGGACGGTCTGCATTTTGACCCTTAGGTAGGCGCATAGCATTCGTAGCACTGATGTCTAACACAATATCACTGTTGGGAGCAGTATTAATACCCATATTTGCAGACACGAACAAATCAGCATTCAAAGAAGCATCGTTAGTCACGGCCAAGGTGGAACTCATGGTAGCAGCACCAGACACAGCAAGAGTAGAAGACAGAGTGGTTGCATCAGTCACAGCAAGAGTGGAAGACAGAGTGGTAGCATCAGTCACAGCAAGAGTAGAAGACAGAGTGGTTGCGTCGGTGACCGCTAAGGTGGAAGACAGAGTGGTTGCATTATCAACTTGGAGAGTGGAATCCATAGTAACGGCTCCACCTACAGAAAGAGCAGTGTTCAAAGAAGCGTCATTTTGAACTTCTAAGGTAGAAGACAGAGTGGTAGCGCCAGTAACACCCAGAGTAGAACTCATAGTGGCAGCACCGGTAACTCCTAAGGTAGAACTCAAAGTGGTAGCATCAGTGACATCCAAAGTGGAACTCAAGGTGGTAGCATCAGTGACATCCAAAGTGGAACTCAAGGTGGTAGCATCAGTGACATCCAAAGTGGAAGACATAGTAGCAGCTCCAGTAACTCCCAAAGTGGAAGACATAGTAGCAGCTCCAGTAACTCCCAATGTGGAAGACATAGTAGCAGCTCCAGTGACACCCAATGTGGAACTCATGGTAGCAGCTCCAGTAACTCCCAATGTGGAACTCATGGTAGCAGCACCACTCACGCCCAGAGTAGAGTTCATGGTAGTAGCACCAGTGACTCCTAAGGTGGAACTCATGGTAGCGGCCTCGGTTACAGCCAATGTGGAGTTCAATGTAGTAGCACCGTCAACCTCAAGAGTGGATGCCATCGAAGCAGCAGCGGTAACATCCAAAGTGGAACTCATGGTAGCAGCCTTAGTCACATCTAATGTGGAAGACATAGTCGCAGCACCACTCACACCCAATGTGGAAGAAAGAGTGGTTGCACCAGACACACCCAAAGTAGAATTCATATTAGCAGCATCGGTAACATCTAAGGTAGAAGACATAGTGGCAGCACCACTCACACCCAAAGTAGATGAAAGAGTGGTCGCACCAGTAACTCCCAAAGTGGAAGAAAGAGTAGCAGCATCAGAAACGGACAATGTGGAAGAAAGAGTGGTTGCTCCAGTGACGCCTAAGGTGGAACTCATGGTGGCGGCATCGGAAACGGCCAATGTGGAAGAAAGAGTAGTTGCTCCAGTCACGCCTAAGGTGGAGGACATAGTAGATGCTCCAGTGACTCCTAAGGTGGAACTCAATGTGGTAGCATCAGTAACAGCAAGGGTGGAAGATAGAGTAGTAGCATCAGTAACAGCAAGGGTGGAAGATAGAGTAGTAGCCTCAGTAACAGCAAGGGTGGAATTCAGAGTGGTTGCTTTGTCTACTTGAAGGGTAGAATCAATCTCGGCGGAGCCACTCATGGAAAAATCGCCATTCAAAGAAAGGTCATTGGTAATAATGACCTCGTAGTTATTGATTACAGTGTTTGTTATGCTCTGTGTTTCACGAACAGTGAGGTTACCATCCATAACCAAGTTACCTGCAATAGCCAAATCGGCATTGAACGAAGCATCACCGTCCACCATCAGAGTAGAAGACAGAGTAGTCGCACCAGTGACACTCAAAGTAGAACTCATAGTAGCAGCATCCGAAACAGCCAAGGTGGAACTTAAAGTTGTAGCATTATCAACTTGTAGGGTAGAATCCATAGTAACGGCTCCACCCACAGAAAGAGCAGTGTTCAAAGAAGCGTCGTTTTGAACTTCTAATGTAGAAGCCAAAGTGGTTGCTTTGGTTACATCTAAGGTGGAAGATAGAGTAGTAGCATCAGTAACAGCCAAAGTGGAACTCATAGTAGCGGCCTCAGTCACTGCCAGGATAGAATTCAAAGTAGTCGCTCCATCTACTTCCAAGGTAGAAGCCATAGAAGCAGCATTGGTTACATCTAAAGTGGAAGACAGAGTAGCAGCATTGGTTACATCTAAAGTGGAACTCATGGTGGCAGCGCCAGTAACGTCCAATATGGAACTCATGGTAGCAGATCCAGATACACCCAAGGTAGAGTTTAAGTTAGTTGCTCCAGTGACACCTAAGGTGGAACTCATGGTAGCGGCACCAGATACTCCCAAAGTGGAAGACAATGTAGCAGCCTCGGTAACGGCCAAAGTGGAATTCAGAGTAGTAGCACCATCGACCTCCAAAGTAGAAGACAATGTAGCAGCCTCGGTAACGGCCAAAGTGGAAGCCATGGTGGCAGCACCAGTCACACCCAAAGTGGAGTTCAGAGTAGTAGCACCATCGACCTCCAAAGTAGAAGACAATGTAGCAGCCTCGGTAACGGCCAAAGTAGAAGACAATGTAGCAGCCTCGGTAACGGCCAAAGTGGAGTTCAGAGTAGTATCACCATCGACCTCCAAAGTAGAACTCATGGTGACAGCGCCGGTCACACCTAAGGTGGAGTTCAGAGTAGTATCACCATCGACCTCCAAAGTAGAAGCCATGGAAGCAGCCTTGGTCACAACCAAAGTGGAACTGAGAGTGGTTGCTCCGGTGACACCCAAAGTGGAACTCATGGTAGCGGCTTCGGTGACTCCAAGAGTAGAGTTCAATGTAGTTGCTCCATCCACCACCAAAGTGGAACTCATAGTAGCAGCCTCAGTGACACCTAATGTAGAAGATAAAGTTGTTGCCTTGTCTACTTGAAGGGTAGAATCCATATTAACAGCTCCACCTACAGAAAGGGCAGTGTTTAAAGAAGCATCATTTTGGACCTCCAAAGTAGAACTCATGGTGACAGCGCCGGTCACACCTAATGTGGAAAATAAGGTAGTAGCCTCGGTAACAGCCAAAGTAGAAGAAAGAGTAGTAGCATCAGATACAGCCAAAGTAGAAGACAACGTGGCGGCCTTGTCCACTTGGAGGGTAGAGTCCATGTTGACGGCTCCTCCTACAGAAAGAGCAGTGTTCAAAGAAGCGTCGTTTTGAACCTCCAAAGTGGAAGACAATGTGGTAGCCTCTGATACAGCCAAAGTAGAGTTCATAGTGGTTGCCTTATCCACTTGAAGAGTGGAGTCAATCTCAGCAGAACCACTCATAGAGAAATTGCCGTTCAAAGAAAGATCATTGGTAATAATGACCTCGTAGTTGTTGACTATAGTGTTAATAACACTTTGGGTTTCACGTACCACAAGGTTACCATCCATGATCAAATTACCAGCAACTGCCAAGTTAGCGTTCAAAGACACATCACCATCAGCAGAAATAGTAGAACTGAAAGTGGCCGCGTCGGTAACAGCAAGAGTGGAAGCCAGTATGGTTGCCTTGGAAACATCCAATGTAGAACTCAACGTAGTCGCGTCGGAAACAGCCAAAGTAGAACTCAACGTAGTCGCGTCGGAAACAGCCAAAGTAGAACTCAATGTAGTCGCGTCGGAAACAGCCAAAGTAGAACTCAACGTAGTCGCCTGGTCTACTTGGAGAGTGGAATCCATTGTGGTTGCTCCGCCAATAGAAAGAGCGGCATCCATAGAAACGTCACCTACAATAGATAAGATAGAACTCATAGTGACTGCTCGGTCAACTTGTAAAGTAGACTCTAACGTGGTTGCATCAACAACAGTTAAGGTGCTTCCAAAACTAACATCTCCTACAATATCACCTCTTCCAGATGCCATGATCGAACCAGACACATCGAAATTAGCATCGGTAGAATCACTGCGCTTACCAATACCAGTGGATGCACTTGCTCTGTGGAAAGTAATCACATCAAAAGACACATCATTTGTAGTAATCACAATACCACTATTATCCAAAGATAATACACTATTATCTCTACCATTTGCTGTACTACCAAGATGGAGTGAGTTTCCCGAAATATATACAGATTTGAATGGAGCACTTGATGTACCGAGTGTAACTTGGTCGTTTTCTGGGACAATGTTATTAGCAACTGTAGTAACTCCATTCACGTATAACTTAGAGTTGAGACTGGCGTCGCCCTGCAGCGTTAGAGTTCCAGTAATGTCAGTATCATTAAGAACAAATAAATCGTTCTTAATCGTAGCATCTTCTTTTACTACCATATTTCCATTGAAAGAAGCATCGCCATCACTTACTACGAGAGTTCCATGTCTTAAGTGCATATAACCACTTACATCGAGCGCACCTCGTATATAAGTATCGAAAAACTTATTCGCTGGTGTTTGGGACAACCAGTCGTGAATAACCTGTGTTTCAGACATGTGTTATATTTATAATATAACACATGATTTTTTCAATCGTTTATACGTAATTATTTTTTTTGTCTAAACCGTCATTACTAATAATATCTAAAATTAGATTTTTAGTTAAAATTGTACCATTTCACCTACGATGGATAAATTCGCATTTATAGATATATTATTTCCAACATATACGTTACTATTAAACGATACATCATCAGTAACGTACAAATGACTATTCAAGGAAACATCTCCAATCACATCTAATAGAGAATCAATTGTAACTGTTTTTCCAACGTGGAGTTCATTATTCATAGAAACATCATTTACAACAAACAATTTAGCATTCAAAGAAACGTCGTCAGCAACAAACAACTTGGAATTTAAAGACACGTCATCTGCGACAAATAATTTGTTGTTCATAGACATATCTGCATTAAATGCCATCACATTTGTGCTCGTATCTACGTATTGTAGTGTGTAATCGTATTCGTCAATCTTGGCTTGAATGTTGGTAGATAAATCACGAATATGAACCAATTTATTTGTGCTAATATCTACACTTGAGTTTTGTGATTCAAAAACTTTGAATTCATTTGAATTTACACTAAATGTTGTGTAATTATTATTTTTGTCGAACAATTTGATATCTTCATTGTTTCGTAAAATAATATGACCACTTACATCAACAAAATTACGAAAATAACTTTGTTGTAATTTATTGGAACTTACGTCAGATAACCAGACAGTTGTTGACGACATTTTTTACTGATTATATAATTCTTGTTAATTTTTTTCTCACCAAAAATTTAACGCACCTTATTTTTGTTGATTCGTATTATTATCAAATCCCCCCCCCATTTAATTAAAACTGTAGTGTTTGTCCACAAGTAACCGCTCCACCAACGGAAAGAGTATTATCTATGGTAGCAGCTCCACCAACGGAAAGAGTATTATCTATGGTAGCAGCTCCACCAACGGAAAGAGTATTATCTATGGTAGCAGCTCCACCAACGGAAAGAGTATTATCTATGGTAGCAGCTCCACCAACTAAAATCGGTCCACAAGTAATCGTTCCTTCCACAAATATACTACCAGAAACATCAAGCACATTTTCGCTGGCATTAAACATAGTTGGAAAATAGTTGTATACCACATCGCTTGAAGTATTACCAATTACATGACTAATTAACATGCTTTGTAATGATGACATCGACAAACGACTATTTGTATCTAAATTGTTTAATAATCGTGTTCTCATACCTGATGTATTGAGTAAACTATTTGGTACTTCTTTCCATGAAGCGTAATAATCGTTAGAATAAACAATAATACCTGCACCAATTGCTATACCGTATTGAGAACTTTGTAAATATACGTCATGTAAATTAAATCCAGTATTAGAAAGTAAATTCCATCCAGCACCATCTGCTCCACCTCCATTGTTGGTATACGCAATGTAATCATTACCAACAGCAACCACGTTATTTTCGTCATATGCCACAATACGATGGAAAGTGGTTGGACCTACAAACGATTTCTCGTAAGTTGCTATTCCACCTCCGTTTGTTGCGTCAAATATATATTTTCCAATAACACCAGATAGATCTGTAGAATGTTGCCCAATAGAGTAAATAGTATTATTATTTATACCTGCGATATCTTCTATAAAATGGTTGGTGGAATAAGTTCCCGATATGTCTGAATACACGATACCACTATTTGCAACTGCATAATAATATAATTTATTGTCATTATCACTAGAAGTTGTAAAAATGTTATGACTAATATCATCAAAATACCCGAAAATGTTTTTATAAGTTAATATTAACTCACTCTGTATTCTTGTCCACGAATCGCCCTTGTTTTTACTATAAAGAATCAGGTTGGCATTTTGACTTGGTCGTTCAACTAATATATATGCATAAGATAGCCCCGATAAATGTACTGTTAAAACATTATCTACATTGAGGTTGATAGTTCCGTCACCGACCACTTCTTTCATCGTCCAATTCTCGCCACCGTCATCTGTAACAAAAACATTATATGACAAATCACTATTGGATAGGGATGTACCCACTACCATTCCATAATTAAGATTGTCTTGAGAAAAACTCATACTCTTCACCGCGAATTCTGGTTTTACACGAACATGTATTTCTCCATAACCGATACGGGTTTTGCCATTGATGTCTAAAGAATATTCGTTTGTATTTGGTGAATAGGTATTGACTCCCAATGTGGTTCTATTTTTTATCTTGCTGGACGTCCCTTCACAAATGGTTATTGTCGGAACAAACGAAGAATCTGAACTGGAATTGTTATTTGTAAACAACCCGAGTGTTCCAGAAGATAATGTATTATTTTCGATGAATCCGCCTCCACCAATGGAAAGACCCTTGTTATTGGTATTTACGTAATGTTGGAAAATGTTTGCTGATGCGGCTGATGCGTTTAATACTATTGCATCTGTAGTTTGATAATTCGAACTTGCATCTGCGTAATATTCACTCAAAAAACTATTTGATACATCTGTATTGGAAATAGATAATTGTGTGGAAAGAAGTACATTGTTACTCACGTCTATTTTGGTTGTTCCGTCACTTTGTAAATAAACGGTCATGGCATCAATATATATATCACCTGTTGCTGTGCTGTTGTCTATTCTGAAATTGGACCCACTATTTTTTAATGTTGCCACAACATTACCGTTCGAACTCAAGTCGCTTGCGTGAAACTCAATTGAACCTTCATTTTCATATGCTCGCGCTTTTACACCCGCACTGTAATCATCTTGGTTTGAAATAAGAATGGAATTTGTAATATTGCGATGACTTCTAGCAGAGAATATTGTTGTTTCTGTATTTTGTTGTGCAGGAGCTACAAAATCATTATTTTCGTAAATTTCGAAGAAATTACGAGGACTATCAGTACCAACACCAATAGACGTCGCATTTCCGCCGATATAATTGTGTGTATTTGTATATTTTGTTTCTAGATCTTCAACAGGAAGAAGATTTTCGTTTTCGTCTATTCCAAATGCAACTTCGCCATCGATTATACTCGCATTCACCAAATTATTTATGAACAAAAGACGGTTGTCTATAAATATACTGTTTCCAGCAAAGACGCTACTGTACGCAACCTGGTTCTGCGTTGCTAATGAATTACCACGCGTTTCTAGATAACCTTCAATAATCACATTATCTTCAATAGTTTGTACTGCAATGTTTTGTTTGCGTACAATAATTCTATCTGTAACAATGGTACCTACTCCCAAATTGTTTATTTTGTGTGTTTTATAAATACCTCCATAGGATTTCCAAGAAGTAGATGACATAGTTACTTAGTTATATTATTCGTATAAATTTATGTAGTATATTTGTTTTTATCTTTTGCGTTATTATTATGATAAATATATATATAAATCAACATAATTGAAAATTAGTTTTGTCTAAAACAGTTGTTTATGGTGTAGTATTTTCATTTTTTTTCTTGCATTTTTTTATAAAATTCTATGACAGTTGGATTCGCACCGATTCGTCCCGGGTTAAATTCTGATAAATAAAGTCCATCCAATGATTTTACTCGCGAAAGAGCGACATAACTCTGACCATATTCGAAAATGCGGTTCCCAATATCGATCTCCGCATTGGTGAGCGTCGTGCCTTGAATCTTATGAATCGTCAAGGCCCACGCCAAAACTAATGGATATTGCCCGACTGCTACACAAGGTAGATCTTCGGATTGCCAGTAATGGCGTCCAATTTCACGCACAACACCATTTGAGAATCGTACTATCGGTATTTGTAGTGTATCTTTTACTAAGAAGTCTGTAACCACTCCTTGAGACCCATTGCATATACCAGCGTTCATATCTAAATTTACGGTGCACATAACTAAACACCCTTTTTTCAAACGTAACAATGGTTGACAAGGACAATTCGTAGTCAAATATTGCGCTTCCATTTCCAACTCTTTCGGTTTCGCATTTTTTATTTTGGTCAATTCTTCTTTGGAAAATGTTTTGGTGTTATCTAATTTTACAATACAGTTGGTCATAACATCTATATTATAAACAACTTCTTCTTCTTTGATTTTGGAATACATAGTAGAATTGGTCAAATCTGCTTTTACGCGATTGGGAAACAGTTTGGTTGGCGTTTTCTCATGTGATTCTTCATCATATTTACGCTTGACATAGGTAGACAATAAATCAATAGATGATTGTTGAATGTTACCTTCACGAATTTCTTGAAGAATATTGATGTAGGTTGAATCTTGTTGACGGAATATGGTCTTTAATTCTATGTGATTTTCACGTGGAAATACATCATACCATTTTGGCGATTCGAAGCAGAATTTACCCGTATCTGGTTCTCCGTGAGTTCCTATAGGAGGCAATTGGAAGAAATCACCAATAAATACTACTTGTATTCCTCCAAACGGCAAATCGCTATGTTTGACTCGTCTTCCAATTTCTTCAATTATTTCAAATACCTTTTTAGATAACATGCTAACCTCATCCAATACGAGCACTTGTGCGTTTTTCCAAGACTTCAAGGCGAATTTATTGTGAATAACCGAATTTACCACGTCTTCTTTTTTCCCCTTTGCTAACTTAATACCACTCCAAGAGTGGAGTGTTTTTGCGTTACATTGGAGCAGCAACGCTGCGCATCCCGTCATTGCACATACAGCCATTTTTTTTGAACCATTCATACAAGCGACGTCGTACATTTTCTGGATCAAATATGTTTTTCCTGTTCCGGCTGGTCCAGTTAGGAAGATATTTTCTCTATTGGCAAATTTTTCTAATGCGACTGATTGTTCATTGGATAATCCTTGTAGCATATGTTGTGGAACGTTCATTTGTCGGTTTAAGGTAACACGTTTAATAGACGAAGATGATTGTTCTTCCTCGTCTATTTTATAAGCAAAGTCCTCTATTTTGGTGATCTTCAAATTCATAATAAATTCTTTGCTGACTAATTTTATTTACTTCTTGTTATCAATTTTGTATATGATAGAATTTATTCGTGTTCCACTTCTAAAAGAAAAGAGAAATCGACTCCATTCAACGAAACAATATTACCATTTTCATACAATAATTTTACATTCATCTTCAATAAGTCGGTTTTTCCGGAGTATGTTCTCGTATCGCTGCAGAGTAAACCGTTTTCAATACTTGCGACCAATAATTTACCAAATCCGTAGTTTGCATTATCAATTGAGATGCGACCAATAATGTTTTTGTTTATGAGTGAATTCATTAATGGGGTAATAAAGGAACGTTGATTGCCCTTATTGTTATATTCATCCACCGCAAGATATAGATAACGGGGAACATTCATATTCACTACGGACATTGCATTTACTACTGGTTGTCCAGAAGGACCATAGCCATTCGCACCAGCATTTCCAGCGTACCCGGTTTCATATAATAAGTCATATTCTACAGATATGCTTGTGCTTCTAAAACCTAACATCCATCCTAAACTACTGGTAAACCCTTGAATATTAGATACACCCTTATCGTCGGCTGAAAAATCAACAGTCATGTTTGAACCTTTGGAGTATACAAATGCCTTAGTACCGAGAGTGGTAGAAGAAATATCAAATACTAAATCTTCCGTATCGGCAGTGGTAATTGAGTCGCCGGTCTGGTCAATACGGTCTAACAACGCGATTTGCGAATTAATCACGTCTTTCAATTCAGTTGCTGTATATTGACCATCGGGAACAACAATCGTGTCGGCGTAATAGGTCAAATTGGCGTTTCCGCTAGCATCCGCAGCGCCCATAAAAGTTACACTCGGGTTCAGTGAATTTTGATTACTCACATCATCTTCAGTAGCAACATTGACAATCTCATTGTTACTGGAGTCAAAAGCAACGGTATTATTGATGATTTTGAAACTGTTGTTACCATTAGCACTCGATACGTTGTAAAAGGTGCAGGGAATTTCTACACTATTTACTTTCATCGATTTCACTTCATTAATGCGTTCGGGGATATAAATGTTATGATTGACTTCGGTAGTGTAGTTAAACGATGGATTCGGGGTGGTTGTTTCACCACAAACGCCAGTATTACATTTGGAAAGAGGATACGGATCTCGAGAGGCGTAATCTTCTCTAAATCTTGTATCTACATTAATGTATTTGGTTTTATTTGGCTTATGTACGTTGGTCATTATCATATGACTTCCGTATTGATCGGTTTTTGGTTGCATAAATATATCATTTCTGTTAAAACAATCACTCATATTGACTTTTATATAATATAGTATCATTATATAAATTTTTTATGCGGGAACAAATGCCTTAGTCACCTTGGTAGATTTCATATTTTGAAGTCCTTCTGCGGGTTCCACTTCTTCCTCCTCTTCCTCTTCTTCCTCCTCTTCACTATCATTATTCTCCATGTTTTCCTTTTTTCCCTTCATACCCTCTTTCTTTTCTTCCATTCCTTCCTTGTTTTTCATACCTTCATATAGACCCCCTTGACGTAAGGCCATGGTAATAGCAAACAACGCTAATACAGAAACAGCAATAGTAACTACACGACGATTAGAAATGATCTTTTTGAACATTATATAAATTCAATATACTTTATTTTTACCACAACTTGTACAAGTTTTGGTATTTTTTAATCGTTCTACCATATTCATTCGTAGTTCTTCAGTTACTATATCACTTTTTGGAGTAGGGTGTTTTTTGGGGTTAATTATGGTATGTGTTTTATTTGCACTAAATAATAATTTCATTACAAAATTGAATTCAAATCTATAATATAAAGGTAGACTATATGATTCACTCCAAACATACACAAATTGACAACATACATGTCGTCTACCTCTAATTATTGCTGCGCGTATTGCAATAAACAATATATTCTAAAGCATAATTACGAGAAACATACCAGCACATGTGAATTCTTTTATAAATCCCGCCAAGAAGTAACGAATGAAATAGATAATCATGGTCCCATTCCGAGTATGAAAGATATGTATTCGTTGATACAAGATATGGCTTTGCGTATCCAACGACTCGAGAAAGAAAATACAAATCTAAAGCAACGCACAAACAGGCAAAGTAATCCCTTAGTCATATTAAAAAAAATGAAACCAGACATTACATTTTCAAAATGGGTAAAAAAATATATGCTGCCTGATGTAAATATGCATTTACAAACTGTGTTTGAGTATACATTGTTTGATGGCTTACAAGCATTATTCAAGCAAGTATTCGAAGAATTAAGTGACCAGTCTAGTATGCCTATTCAATATTTTCCGAATAAACAAAACAATCTGTATGTTTATGAAACTTCTGATGATAAAGAGGGCTGGAAACTTCTGACGAATGCGGATTTAAATCAGTATGTTACTATGATTGCGAATGAATTTCGTAACCAATTCAGTATTTGGTGTGATAATAATCAAGAATTAATCGATGGAGACCCAGATTTGTTTCCAAAATATGGTCAAAAGATATTAAGTGAGGATAGATTATGCAAAAGCAAAATCAAGAAAAAACTATGCGAATGTTTGTCTACTGATAATGATTGACATTATAGAAAATTGATGTAAAAATATCATTTGTTTTTTATGATATCATAATACATACATCATGTCACTCGGTCCTGTTCCTGATTATTTGGCGAAGAAGAATCCTCATCCGCGCGATGATGATATTTCATTTGAAGAAGGACCTCATATTTATACCGTTTTGGGTGAGCGTGGAACATATACATCGGTCACTACATGGAATCATAGTCATTTTCCGGAATTTGACAAGGAAGCAATTTTACAAAAGGTCGTGAATAATCCAAAGCGTTTGAATGACCCTACCTATAAATATTATCAAAAAACAGAAGAAGAAATACGCGAAATGTGGAGTTCGAATGAGGCAGCGTTGGCCGGAACAAAAATGCATTACAATATTGAGTGCTTTTATAATGATATGGAAGTGGAACACGATGGAAGTCCCGAATTCGACTATTTTATGAAGTTTGAAGAAGACCATGAAAATAAATTAATCCCCTATAGAACAGAATGGATGGTGTTTCATGAAGAATTGAAATTATCCGGCTCGATTGATATGGTCTTCCAAAACAAAAAAGGCGAATTAGAAATTTATGATTGGAAGCGTAGCAAAGCCATTGAATATGATTTCGATAATCCGAGATACGCCAAACACGCACTTACGTCGTGTATTTCTCATTTCCCAGATAAGAATTTCTGGCATTATTCGTTGCAACTGAACGTGTATAAATATATTTTGGAATCGAAATATGGAAAAAAAATTACCAAAATGTGTTTGGTATGCCTTCATCCGAATAATGCAAGCAAGAATTATGAAGTACACGAAGTACAGAACTTAGAAAAAGAGATTGCTGATTTGATGGAATTGCGAAGACAACAAGTAGAAGAAGAAAAAACAAAAACAATATAAATGGTTTTATTGAATATAAATATATTCTCGTGTAAATAACATTATGATACAATTTTCTCAAGTATTTTCTTATTTGAAAAAACAACAAACCTCTTTGTTTGTTTTTTCATTTGCGTCGTTTGCTTATCCGTTATCTAGGTTTATTTTCACTCGGGTACATACATATTTGTTTCCACCTGAGAAACCTATGACTGATATGGAGCGTTACGGTGAAAAACAATTAAATAGTTTCAAACATTTTATAGAACACAATCAGTCTAACAAAGAACGAAACAGTAATATTTCACCCGAATTTTATGATAAAAAACGGTTGTCTACTGGTCTACAAGATGTAAATAACGAAGTAGAGCGTGTTTGGAAAACGAGAATGTTATTTGAACATACTCCTCGTGGAAATATTGTTATGTATTATGACCCATACAAACTCGGATTTGCTTATTATAGTGATAATACTGGCATTCCATATTCATTATTAAACGCAGTCGCTATGAAATATGTCAAAACGTTCCGATGTCAAGATTTCTTTTTTGATAATCAAGATATCAAACCTGAATCTCCTCTTATTAAAATTCATTCTGAGGAAGATAAAAAAAACTTATCAGAAGAAGAGAAAAAGGTCAGTGATGACTTCAAGGCGAAATTAAAAGATGCCCCTTTTTTGAAAAGAAAGAAAACAGAACAAAAGAAGGAAGATAAAGACAAGAAAGATAAAGACAAGAAAGATAAAGACAAGAAAGATAAAGAACAAAAGAAAACTGAGGAAAATATAGACGAGGGACCCAAATATCACAACTGCTTTGTACATATGGGAAAAATGTATAATTTATCATTTTTGAATGTTCCTCCTGTAATTAAACAAAATAAACTCAGTTTTTCTTCTGATTTATTGAATGCGCTTGACCAAGAAACCGAATTGCAGAAACAAGTTATGAGTTGGAAAGATTACAAGAAAACTACCGAGGCATAGTGAATAAATAATTTGATGTTATTATGAAATTATTTATTTTTTATGAAATTAATATATCTTAGAATTGAAGGATTTTCACGCTACTTATTACCGATACTACTGTATTTCCACTTACCTGTAAATTGCTATTCATATTTACATCTCCGCTCGCATCTATAATCATACGTTCTGAACCAGCAGTATAAAATTTCAATTCGTCGTTATCTGCTCCTGCACTGGTTTCCGCAATAATGTATGTATCTTGATCTATGTCTTTCACACCTCCCAAAGACCCCCAAGAATTTCCTGCACCGAACCCTTCGAATTGGTCTTGCTCTGAATTATAACGGATTAACCCCTTATAAGAAGCATCGTCTCCATTTTGAACAGGTCGGTCAGCATTTTGACCCTTCGGTAGACGAATCGCATTGGAAGCACTAATATCTAACACAATATCATTATTCGGTTGAGCATTGATGCCCATATTTCCAGATACAAACACATTTGCGTTGAACGAAGAATCACCTGTTACATACAATTCTTGTTGAAGAGTTGTGTTCTCACTAACCGATAGTGTTGATGATAATGTTGTTGCTTCAGCGACTCCTAATGTGGAACTTAATGTTGTTCCAAGATCAACTTGTAATGTGGAACTTAATGTTGTTGATCCAGTAACGTTTACATTATGATTGAAAGACACATCACCACTCGCATCTACAATCATACGTTGAGTTCCAGCAGTATAGAATTGTAGTTGGTCGTTATCTGTGCCAGCACTTGTTTCTGCTATAATATACGTATCTTGATCTACATCTTTGATTCCTCCCAAAGAACCCCAAGCATTGCCCGCACCAAACCCTTCAAATTGGTCTTGCTCGGCGTTGTAACGAATCAACCCCTTGTAAGAAGCGTCATCTCCGTTTTGAACAGGTCGGTCTGCATTTTGACCATTGGGTAGACGAATCGCATTGGAAGCACTAATATCTAAGACTATACCACTATTAGGAACTGTATTAATACCTATATTTCCAGATACATACATGTTTGCGTTGAATGAAGCATCACCGATTACATACAGTTCTTGTTGAAGAGTTGTATTATCACTCACTGATAGTGTGGAACTTAATGTTGTTGTCCCTGTGACTTCCAAAGTGGAATTTAATGTTGTTGAATCGGTAACACTCAACGTATCATCCAGAATAACTGCTCCGCTCACGTCTAATGTAGAATCCATTGTGGTTGCTCCGCCTACAGAAAGAGCACTATTCAAAGATGCATCACTTTGAACTTCCAATGTGGATGCTAGAATAGTTGCATTGGATACATTCAAAGTGGAATTCAATGTTGTTCCTTGATCAACTTCCAATGTCGAATCCATTG
>Ga0233435_1001301_pt1 | contig 24710 bp, 7 predicted proteins | sample SI_122_August201_3_FD_182735 | JGI IMG/M metagenome (GOLD analysis project Ga0233435, IMG submission 182735) | Seawater microbial communities from Saanich Inlet, British Columbia, Canada - SI_122_August2016_135_MG | ecosystem: Environmental > Aquatic > Marine > Inlet | place: Canada: British...
TTCAGTCTCATTGCCACGCATCAAGCAGCCATTTCTTCGTTCATTGGGTACAGTTCATCCAATTGGTCCTGTTGAGCAGTTGGGCCAGCTGTATATCTCGGCAATGCTTTTTGGTGGTCTTATTTTGACAGAGCAGTTACTTGCGCTTCCTCAGGCGGTCCATGCCAGGCAACGAGATCTAAATTTTAGATGGTTGGATATATTGTTGGTACGTCCTCGTAAAAGTGAAAAGGTAAATGGTGAGACACGACGTTGGATTCCAGATCCATTGTCAAGGCTATTGATTATAAAGGGGCTGATTACATTGCCCACTAATAGTGATCTGTTGGGGAAACATCAGCAGAATAGCCGCCAGCTTATGACAGCTATCCGTGCCTATGGACGACAAGCAAAAATTCCTGCATTGCAGTTAGTATCGTTAAGGCTATTACAGGACGTTTGCCGTATACACCTACAGAGCAATATCCCTCCCTATCTGGCCCATTTCGCACGATACCAGCAGGTCAGTGTTACTCTGCCTAACAGAAGTTGGCGCCGTTTGGTCGATGTGGCAAAGCCGATCGTTATGGGTGCTGTTTCAACAAGTGCATTCGTTCTACGCCAAAAGATGGGGAGCATTACAAACACTCTATTGCAAGGTCAGGTGATAACACCTTCGATGCAGACTCTTTTGAAGATAGTTGTGCAGAGTAGCCAACACAACTTGAATTCTAACTTACGTGTTTGGTACCAGAATAATAGCAAGGCAATGAAATCAGTTGCTGTTGGACGGCTTACAGAATGGATCTTATATTGGCTGCGGGCAATTCGTGGGGGCGGTAAGGCCTCATTGAGTAAGGAACAGGTTCAGTTATATCTAGTTACCATGGGGTACAGGTTGGCAGGAAGCCTCGGAAATGTCGATCCAGCAACCTTGGGTATTGGTGAATTACAGGCACTCTATTTCGATATCATAGATGATATCGACGAGGTCCCTATCCGAAGAATTACAGCAGAGGCTGTTCACTCTTTTCATGCGTTTCTTGTCAATAAACACAATGCTGAGGAAATTGATGAAGACTTCCTCTCTGTCTATGGCCGGCATGTGGACGCTAACTTGATTTCACACTCCAGTTTTATAATCGCTCAGCAGTGGGTCAGTAGTGAGGCACAAAGGCGCTTTGGTATTTCTGGCACTGGGGAAATGCTCTCCATCATGATGTCGCTTGGCTTCTATTGTGGTCTTCGTAAACGAGAGATATTGGGGTTAAGAACTATAGACTTTGTTGGAGAGGAAGACCTCTACCTTAACGTTCACAAAAATTACTATCGACAGTTAAAAACAAGCAATTCAGAACGAATGTTGCCTATTAGTAAGTTGATGTCAGATGATGCTATTCAGGAATTAAAGAAGTGGTTAAATCATAGAAGGAAGGCTCAGCAAGGTATCGTAATTTCAACTGGAGGTGGACAATCTGATGAACTGTTCTTTCCCGATTTTTATCGACATGGGAAGTTGTTGCTGAGGGATAAGCGTTACAAACTGATTCTGGAAGGGTTGCGCCGTTCAACTGATGATTCATCGTTTGATTTTCACCATCTCAGACACAGCTTTGCAAACTGGATGATGTTGCGGTTTGCTCTATATGAGATAAGACAAGCGTGTGGTGATTTGCCAGATTGGTTCCTTCCAGATTCTGATGACAGAGAATTTCTAGAAAAGCATAGTATTGAATCACTACGAGAGTCTATTCTTGGTAAAGCCACAACCAATAAACGAACCATGATGCAGATCTCCCACATGCTAGGCCATGCCAGTAGTGTGACAACGCTGTTCAGTTATCTGCATTTATTGGATTTACTGTTGGGGATCTATTGCCGAAGAATGGTTACAGGAATTGATGAAGCCCTGTTAAAGCAGCTTGTCAGTCACCGAACAAAAGTTACTGGTATAGGTGGATGTAAGAAAGATCAGGTGCGAACTATAAGGCATCTCCGAGTAGCATCCATACTTGATCAAGAAAGCGATCAGTTATGTAAGGCCAAAATCAAAGCCAAGAAAAAAGCGATACGCCGAGCTCGGATAATAGATGCTGAAGAGAAAGTTGAACTTGTGCTGCGAGCACTGCAATTACTAGAAATATCAACGGAGGATGATGTTAGTAAAACGCTTCACATTGATAAAACTCGAATTAAAAAATGGCAAGCGCGGGCAAAACTATTACCGAAAGGAATTACCCGTAACAATAAATTGAGAAATCGTTATACGCACAGTGGGGAGAGTGTAAGCCTGCCAGCTGGAGAACGACAGCTAGATCTTTCAAAGACTGTTTCTCTTCGATTGGATCGACTGCGCAAGCAGTATATTGGTTCTGAAAAGAAGCCTCAATTAGCACGAAAAAAAATTAAGGAGGCTCTGAGTGTGCTGGTTAGTACTCAGCCTACGTATTGGCAATCGTCGACACCACTAACACTATCGTTTTCTCGTGTCCCACCGGCTAAACGCTGGCTTTGGTTGCTCAAGAAATTGGGGTATGACCAGGGCATTAAGATTGAACATCATCCACAATTAGATAAGCCGCACTATAGGCCTGAAAACCAGAGGCGGGAATGGGTAAAGGCACTTGGAGTAAAGCGGGTATCTGAGAAGAGAAAAGGTGTGCTGCCTTTAAAGGGAGTTGATGCTCCGAAGGGGAAAATTGATATTATTGTATCAAGCCAGGTGGTTTCTCAAGATTACATGGATACAACTGGAAGAGTGTTGGAAGCGGTACGCTTAGCACTGGTTGCAGAGTGGGTTGGTGGGTAATCGAGAGTCTGAGTGAGTATCTGTCAAATTCGGATGCGAGATCTCATCTTAGAGTTCATTCTGGCGGCGTCCGCAGGATGTTACAGGGATTTTGATCAAAATCTCCAGCAGTTCCACAAGAGTCAATGCGAGTAAAGCAACCCAAGCGTGATTTTGAACGCCCTCGCTGGCTGCGGTACCTGATGTTGGGCAATTATGTCAATGAAAATGAGTTCAGCTGTGGCGTAGGGTGTAGGGGACGAATTGCATTGATGCGATTGGTTGCTGTAGTAACGGTTTTTGAATGTGGTGCTGGACAGTCTGAGGCTGTAAACCTAACTGTGTAACTGCTCTAAATCCTCAAAATGAGAAGAGCAATAGAGCAATTCGAACAAGAAGCAATGGCCAAAGAGATGGCCAAGCACATCAATAGCCAAGAAGACGTTGGACAATTCACCAGCCAGCTGATGAAGACCAATGATGATTTCATCCGAGAACCCATGCCCTAGGGGTTCCTGGTGTCGCCACAATCACAGCATGTGAAAGAACTCGTCATCTCCATTATTTGGTGGACGTTTTTATTGGAAGTTGGCGCTATAGTTATTTTGATATGGCATCTGTCCTGAGTCAGAGGCTGATGGAGCTAAGAAGTGTTCAGTAATATAGAACTTAACCATTTAGGAGAACAAAGAGGTGGTCCCAGAAATCTGAACAGTCCTATAAGTGGAAATCCTGTTAACCAATGGGGCAGTATTGCCCTGTATACAGGAGAAAACCATGAGCAGAAGACCACGCAGAAACCACTTACCCGCCTTCAAGGCCAAAGTTGCACTGGAAGCCGCCAAAGAGGAAATGACTACATCTGAGTTGTCACAAAAATATGATGTCTCTCCCAATCAGATTACGGATTGGAAAAGACAGCTACTGGATCGAGCTACAGAGGTATTCGAGAAAGGTCCAAAGTCAGATGATCCCCCCGTTGATGTAAAGACACTCCATGCCAAGATTGGTGAACTGACACTGGAGAATGATTTTTTAGAAGGAGCGCTCACCAAGGCGGGACTGCTGAGCGCAAAAAGATGATTGACCGCAATCACCCATTACCGCTGAGCAAACAGGCAAAGGCACTCCGACTCAGCCGTGGCAGCCTCTATTACCAGCCACGCCCAACACCAGAGCGAGACCTTCGCCTAATGAGGAAGATCGATAAGCTGCATACCGAACTTCCCTTTTCTGGGGCAAGGATGCTCAGGGACCTTCTCAGGCTGGATGGAGAGAAAAAGATTGGCAGGAAGCATGTCTCTACCTTGATGAAAAAGATGGGGATAGAAGCACTCTATCGCAAACCCAACACCAGCAAGAAACATCCAGGACACAAGATCTATCCCTATCTTCTGCGTCATCTTGAGATTAATCGACCAAACCAAGTGTGGGCTACCGATATCACGTATAGTGCGCCCAACCTTCGAAGGCAATCAAGGAAGATGCTGTCGAAGCTTGAGCATGTTTGGAATGCATTCAGAGAAACAAAGGAGAAAACGAACTGGATGCCTGCTCCCTGCTATTGAGGGAGTACGAGCCGAAGCGGCGGTGACCTGCTGTACATTAGCAGGGTGACGGAGCCCGTGGGAAACGGGGTGTGAGGCGAAGTCGTTACGCCAAGATGCACCTCTAGGCTGAGTATTGGAAGGTTGAGGAACACGAACCGATTAAACTGTATCTATGGGCTGAAATGTCGCCATCACCTACACGGCTTAACAGGTGATAATCAGACGGGAGAAGATTACATGTAGGAATTTTCTCTCAAAATCTCTGTCGTACAAGTATGCCGATGGGGAGGGAATCACGGAGAGTGCATAGCTATGCCGTGATGTCTGATTCAACTTGCAGCACGCAAGGCTAAAGAGTGCGATCGGCAACCCAACCAATACGCTTAAGTCCAGCATGTGGACTGGGGAAGGTCTATCGAGATGCTAAGGGAATGTGACCCCGATGATCGATAGATTGGCGGAGCTTCCGTAGTAGTCTGAGTCAGGGAGAGCCTGGTACATGGCGAAGGGAAGTAGTTTAAGTAACTTGCTTGGCAGATTAGCTGCCCGTAGAGAGGTGAAGACCTTTGATAATCAGCGAAATGCAAAACAAGTTAGCAATGTGGTCCACAGAGGACAAAGAGCGAAAGTTTGACCGTCTACTGAGGATGATTGCAAGCGGGTCATGGTTGCAAGAGGCAGCCCGAGTGACACTGGCATCTAGCGGTGCCAAGACTCCTGGGGTTGACGGTGTGGACAAACTGGCTATGGTGCAAAACCTCCAGAATGAACTGGAGACAATACGTTCCGAGCTGCTTGCAGGTGGCTACCAGCCACAGCCCGCAAGGCGAGTCTATATTCCGAAAGCCAACGGTAAACAACGACCACTGGGAATTCCGACCCTTCGGGATCGGATCGTACAACGTGCCATGTTAATGGTCATGGAGCCTATATGGGAGAGTGATTTTCACCGCCTATCCTATGGGTTCCGACCTGAGCGTAGCGTCCATCATGCTATCCGCACAGCACAACTTCAACTACAGGATGGAAGTAGCTCATCAGGTCGCTGGGTGATCGAAGGTGATCTATCCAGCTACTTCGATACAGTGCATCACAAACTGTTAATGAAATGTGTGCGAAAACGGATACGAGATGAGCGTTTTCTGACAGTGCTATGGCGATTCATTAAGGCAGGCCATATTGATCAAGGTCTGTTTAGGGCAGCCAGCGAAGGTGTACCGCAAGGCGGGGTAATTTCGCCGCTTCTCTCCAATATCATGCTCAACGAGTTTGATCAGTGGTTGGATGAGAAATACCTAAGCAAGAAAGCCCGTAAGGATCGTTGGTACTGGAACCGCACTATCAAACAGCAGCGCCCCATTGCGATTCGAGAGAACCGACAATGGATGCCTGCCGTAGCCTACTGCCGTTATGCCGATGACTTTGTGGTGATTGTCAAAGGTGACAGAGCGCAAGCTGAGCTTATCCGTGAAGAGTGCCAGATGTTTCTGGAGGGAGAGCTGAAATTGACACTGAATATGGAGAAGACCCATATCACCCATGTCAACGATGGCTTTACCTTTCTGGGACATCGAATCATTCGCAAGCGGGGACCTCGGGGCACCATGCGTACAGTGACTACGATTCCCAAAGACAAGTTCAAGAACTTTGCTCAAAAGCTGGTTAAAGAGCTGTCTGGCAATTATAGCGTTAACAAGATTGATATGGTGGTGGGCCTGAATCGCAAACTCGCGGGATGGGCTAACTTCTACCAATTTACCAACTACACTGCCGTGATGTACGGGAAGATGGATAGAGTAATCTTCTGGAAGCTCGCACACTGGCTGGCACGAAAGTATCGCACCTCAGTCAAGTCGCTTATGCGGCACTGGGTGCGGCGACCTGAGGAAGGCAAAGCCAAGACGTGGCAGCTATATGGTCGAAGTGGTAACGGCAATCTATGTGGAGTTGCACTACGTCGACTGGTGACCAGTCGAAAGATGCAATTTCGGTGGCGTAATCCTGAAACCAATCCGTATATTGCACGGAAGGAAGAGAGGAATACCGTCACCTCACGCTACTGGGATGTTGCAATGGCTATGAGCCACACTTAAATGGAGAGCCGTATGCGCTGAAAGGCGCACGTACGGTTCGGAGAGGAGAGGCGGGGAGATAGTTCGACTACGCCCCGTCTCTTACTCTACTTCCGATGGCTAAGGGTTTTGTCTACCTCACTGCTGTTGTGGATTGGTGTAGCCGTAAAGTCCTCTCCTGGAGGCTCTCCAATACCATGGATACCCGCTTCTGTCTGGAGGCCGTGGATGAGGCTATTTCTCGATATGGTATCCCTGAAATCTTTAATACAGATCAAGGCAGCCAGTTCACCAGCGAGGCTTTCACTGGAAAACTCCAGGAGAACAACATCCGTATCAGCATGGACGGGAAAGGGAGCTGGAGAGACAACGTATTTGTTGAACGCCTCTGGCGCACCATCAAATATGAAGAGGTCTACCTGAAAGCCTATGACTCAGTTACTGAGGCTAAACAGTCAATGAAGAAGTACATCAACTTCTACAACCAGAGACGGCCTCACTCTAGTCTTGACGGTATACCACCGGACACGTTCTACTATCACCACCTGCCACACACCATGGCAGCATAACCATCATGCAGGATTCCACTTATAAATCGGACTCACCTGTTCAAACAAATGGGGCCACCTCTCAATATAATACAGGGATGTAATTATAGATGCGCCTAATTGGATATCAAAAATATCTTGTTTTGCCTGGGTTATTTTGGAGCAAGTCACTAGTTGATCAAGGTTCTTTCGTAATATTTCGTAATATTTCTTGCTGTGTGGTTATTTGCACATATAGTACATACAGTAAGTGTTAGAACTCTAGTTGTCCCTAACTTCAAAGATAGCAATTTGTCTGATTGGATAACATTAGATGAAGAGATCAGAGAAACAGTGATTTACCCCGATTCTAACAGAGAGACTGAGGTCGCCACCAATGAAGTACTGCTTGGTGGTGATTACTGTGCTGTGGTAAAAAAAGTAGTCTTGAAAGTTGATGCATCACTACAGAAAACATCCAAGAAAAAGTGGGATAACATGCTGATTTTGAGCTTAGTGCCTCAATCAGAAAATCAGTGTCAGCAGCAATCTACAAGACTGTATTTCAATAGTTTCAGTTATCAGAAACCTTATGAGGTTTTTTTCGTAATGTTTATGCTTCTTATTGTCTTGGTCACCTGATGGTAAATACACTATGAGGAGATTTTTTTTACTGCTGTTGTTGATAGCCACCTCATTGCTGGCAACTTTTGCAACAGCTGGAAACTACAGCAAAATTGCAAATGATGGTAGCTTACTGCCACTTACTGCCACCATGGGGAGCAGCCCAAAAGATTGGGCCTGCTCACAGGATCTCGATACGGGCCTGATCTGGGAGGTAAAGACCGATGACGGTGGCCTGCGGGATCAAGATCATACCTATACTTGGTACAATCCAGATAGTAGCACCAGTAATGGTAATGTAGGTTTTCAAAATGGTGGGAATTGCAGTGATTCAGACTGTGATAGCTATGCTTATGTTCAAGCAGTCAATGCAACTGGTCTTTGTGGGGCGAATGATTGGTACCTTCCTACTTCAAATGAACTTAGGGGGGTGGTCTATTGCAGTAATGGCACCCCTACACCGCTCCCAGAGTGGGGCGGTTGCAATACCGTTGATGATAATTATTCTGGAACTTATACTGCACCAACAATCAACACAGATTTATTTCCACTAACGTTACCTACAAGTTACTGGACCTCAAAGACAGATTTTGCTGATTTTAGTGAAGCTTGGTATGTCGATTTTGACTATCATTTCTATGGTTCTGCCCCTGGCAGCAAGGGTTATAGTAATGCTGTTCGTTTAGTGCGTAATGGGGACGTTATGAACCGTCCACCGTTGATCTCTACTGCAATAGCTGATCAAGCAACGACACAAACAACGTTTAATGAGAGTGTTGCAACCGAAGTTTATTTTACAGTAGGGGATGTTGACACTGTCGTAGATTTGCTGACATTGACAGTCACTTCTTCTAATACGACCCTCGTGCCGAATGGGAATATAACCATCGGAGGTGGTGGTGCGGATCGTAAGGTAACGATTTTCCCAGCATCTAATCAGAGCGGAAGCACAACTATCACATTAACGGTAAGTGATGGGTATGCAATTGGTGAGAGTGTGAGCTTTCTCTATTCAACAGTGCGACCAAATCCTCTACCTTCAATGTCGCTCTCTGACCTGGGTGGAAAAACTGGTTTTCGCTTTGATGGTGCTCAGAGTGATAGCATGCTGGGTCAATCCGTAAGTGGTGCTGGAGATATCAATAGAGATGGTTTTGAAGACATTATTATAACTAGTGATAATGGTCAATCTGCCTATGTTGTGTTTGGAAAAGAAGGAATTTTGGAGATAACCTCAGATCTTTCTACCCTCAATGGTAGTGACGGTTTTCGTTTGATGCTTGATGATGATGGGAATATTAATGATTCAATTTTAGTGGCCTCAAGCATAGGTGATATCAATGGTGATAATTATGATGACTTAGGCTTAGGGATACGGGGAACACATTATAACGGTCCATTTTCAGGGTCAGTTTATGTCATTTTTGGTAAAGAAGTGTGGGGTGGTGTTGTAAACCTTTCTACATATGATAACGCCAGTATAGAAGGGTTTAGGCTGGATGGGAGTGAACAGGAGAAATTTGGATCTTTTGTTGATGCTGCAGGGGATTTTAACGGTGATGGGTACGGCGATTTGGTTATCGGAGCAGCATCAGCGGATCACAATGGAGAGGATTCTGGTTCGATTTATGTGTTGTATGGTCACTCAGAGCTGGACCCCTTTCCTCAAAATCTACTCTCATTAAATAGGGTTGTGGGTTTGCGTGTTGATGGTGAAAGTGAGGGTGATTTTTTTGGGGGCTCTGTAAGTGGTGTAGGTGATTATAACCAAGATGGATTCGATGATGTCATAGCAGGCTCATCAACTGGATACAGTTACCTGATCCCAGGTGGAAACCTTTGGGATACGCCTAGGACAGCCGTATCAATTCGCGATAGATATGAAGGCATAAAATTTAAATCATATGACAATCAACATAAGGTAAATTCAGTAGGGGATTTTAATGGTGATGGATTTTCTGATGTAATGATTGGAAGCCCTGATAGTGGACAATATTCTGGTTCAATTTATATTATTAAGGGTGAAGATAGGACGAATGCTTATACGCAAGAGTGGTTAATAAAGGGTATAGGTGCGCTTAAATTTGATGGTGTTGCAACAGATGATCAAAGCGGATGGTCAACTTCTAGTGCGGGAGACTTTAATGGAGATGGTATCGATGATGTGATCATTGGTGCCCCATTTGTAGATACTTCAGATACGGTTTTATCTGATGCGGGAGCCAGTTATATCGTATTTGGAAAGGAAGGATGGTGGGAGGATGATTTTGGGTGGGATTTCTCAATGCTAGATGGGGATAATGGATTTCGACTTGATGGCGTAGCGGCAGGTAATGAGAGTGGTAGGGTTGTCAGCAGTGCAGGTGACGTCAATGGTGATGGTTTTGATGACTTGATACTGGGGGCTTCACAGGTAAGTTATAGTGGAGAATATTCATTGGAAGGATCCAGCTATATAGTTTTTGGTGGCAGAAATGGTTGGAATGAAGCATCTCACATCGGAAGTAAATATAGTGACACACTTATAGGTACTAATAGTGCTGACCAATTGATCTCTGGTATGGGTGCAGACGAACTTATCGGTAATGGAGGAAGTGACGTATTTTATGGGGGTCCTGGAGATGATCTCATTAGGGTTGGGGATGAAGAGTTCTTTAAAATAGATGGGGGAGGTGGTAGTGATACACTTGTAATGCCGTTTTCATTGGATCTTTTAAATGAATATGTAGAAGATGGGTTTGGTGGATCGAAGAGATACATCAAGAAAATTCAAAATATTGAGAAAATATCACTTGAGGGAGGGGGTAATAATGTATTAGCTTTGGGACTCTCTAATGTGAGATCACTGACAGAAAGTAATAACATGCTAGCAATCATTGGTGATATAGGTGATAGGGTTAAGTTTGATGGAAAATTCACTGTTATAGATTCTACGGGTGAATATTGTGAACTATCACTGGATGCAAGTGATACGACTCGGCTCAAAATTCAGAAAGAAATTGCTCTGCTTCCTCAGGTATCTTCTATAGTAACCATGAGTGAGGATTCAAACGTGGATGGACTTTTACCTCTAGCATTAATGTGCGGAGGAGATAACAGTACTCTCACATACAGAATTGTCTCTCAACCTGCACATGGGTCAGTCTCATTGACTGACACATCTTCAGGACAATATAGTTATAAGCCAAATGCTAATTACGATGGTACAGATAGTTTTTCTATTGTAGTCAATGATGGATCCATAGATTCGTCAGCTGTAGTTATATCAGTTGAAATCACAGCAATAAATGACGTTCCAGAAACTAGCGATACAAGTTTATCTCTAGATGAAGACCAGACAGCAATGGGTACTCTCGATGCCTCTGATAATGATGGTGATGTTCTGACTTATACCCTTGTTACTAACCCCTCTCATGGTGTTGTTGTACTCAATAGTGAGAATGGAGTCTACATGTATACACCTGAGTCGAATTATACAGGAGTTGATAGTTTCACCTTCAAGGTAAATGACTCGCTGGTTGATTCATCAACAGCAACAGCATCCATTATGGTGAATGCTGTAAACGATCCCCCAGTAAGCAGAGGAGGTAGTGAGGAAGAGCGTACACTTTTTGCTAACCGTGACAACAGTATTCAGCTACCAGAAATTGATGACCCAGATAGCGGTCAGTTTACCTATACTATTACTCAGCAGCCAATACATGGCGTATTAACGGGCAATGCTCCAAACTTAACTTATACACCTAATGATGGATATATAGGCAGCGACAGCTTCAATTGGAAGGTGAGCGATGGGAGTGCAGAGAGTGACGTGGTAACGGTAACTTTATCAGTTGTTAGAAGCTATACCAAAATAGCTAATGACGGCAGTGAATTGCCCCAATCGGCCATGCTGGGAAACGGTCCGAATGACTGGGCATGTACCCGTGATGACGATACAGGTTATATTTGGGAAGTTAAGAGCGATGATGGTGGGTTGCGTGATAGGGATCACACCTATAGCTGGTACAGTGAAAATGAGCAAATTAATGGTGGTGAGGTAGGAATCCAAAATAGTGGCAGTTGTGCAGCCTCTAATTGTGACACTGATGGCTATGTCTCGGCCATTAATGAACAAGAGTTATGTGGTTTCACAGATTGGCGTGTTCCTGGTGTTAGTGAACTGAAAGAGCTGGTCTATTGTGGAAATGATGTAAGTTATCCATTATCTGATGCAGAGGGATGTGGTAGTGGAGCATTGTTACCCTCAATCCGCCAAGATTTTTTTCCATCTGCACCTGAGGCGGCTGCCTGGTCTTTATTGACTGATTATTCAAATACAAATCGTGCATGGTTAGTCGATTTTTCTAGTGGCTCTTTGAGTACTGAGCTCAAGGGTGGTAATGGCTATGTACGGTTAGTAAATGGGCAACGTGCATTAAATGCAGCACCTGTTATTTCACCAATTGGTGACCAAATTACGAATGAGGATGTTGGCAGTGAGGTCACCTTCACAATAGCTGATGCAGAGAGTGGGCCTGATCTTTTGTTGTTAGGAGTCAGTTCATCGAACACGAGCTTGGTTTCTAACGGCAATATTACCATTGCTGAGGCAGGTGCTAATCGTACGGTCACTCTTCAGCCTTCGGAAAATCAATATGGCACTACAGAAATAACTCTAATACTTAGTGATGGAATTGAGTTGAGTGCAGAATATTTCACCTTATCGGTGCTTAGTGTAAACGACATTCCTGATGCCACTGATCAATCTATCCAGGTAGAAGCCAATAGTGATGCTAGCGGAACATTAAAAACTATTGACATTGATGGTGATCCATTAAGTTATGCCATTGTCATATCACCTGCTCATGGAAAAGTAACGTTAGATGAGGCCAATACTGGGGAATATGTATACACACCAAATGAACACTTTTTTGGTAGTGACCTCTTCACCTTTAAAGCAAGTGATGGTTCAGGCAACTCAAATGTTGCCACAGTATTTATTACCATTTCTGGGGAGAGCAGTAATGCACCATTAGCTTCTGATGCAGTATTGGTTGTAGGAATGAATAGAACGATCATTGGTAACTTAAGTGGAACGGATCCAGATGGGGATACTTTAAGTTACTCAATCACTACACAACCAAACCATGGGATAGTCACTATTACTGATGTTGAAACAGGATTATATCAGTACGCCCCCTTCGAAGATTATACGGGTAGTGACAGCTTTAGATATAAAACCAGTGATTCACTGTACGATTCAAACATAGCAGTTGTATCAATCTCTGTTAATAGTACACCCACTGTTTTCAATAAGAGTGCTACATTTTCTAGCGCAACCAATAGCTGGAGTGGTGGTAGTGGCGGCAGCGTTGTTTATACAGGGAACCCTGTTGATATAGATGGTGATGGAGATATAGACTTTATTGCAGCATTTGAATCCTTTCACAAGGTGGTTTGGTATGAAAATGATGGATATGGCAATTTTGATGCTCACTTGATAGCCACGGTTGATAAATCGATTTATGTAACTTCTGTTTATGCTGAAGATGTGGATGGAGATGGGGATATGGATGTGATCTCTCCTTATTCAAGTAGTGAATTAGCTTGGTATGAAAATGACGGTAATGGAAGGTTTTCTATTCATGTCATACCAAGTATAGAGGGCAGGCCAGGAAATGTTCATGCAGATGATGTTGATAGTGATGGTGATGTCGATCTACTCAGTGGCTTAAGCTGGTACGAGAATGATGGAAACGAGAACTTTATAGGTCACACAATAACTACAGAAACTGGTTATGGTAGCCTAATATATGCAGCTGATATTGATGGTGATGATGATATGGATCTGCTTACAGCATCTTCAGCTGATGACAAAATTGCTTGGTTTGAGAACAATGGAAGTGAGATATTTATTGCTCACACAATAACTACCTCTGCAGACAACGTCAGATCGGTACACGTCAATGATCTCGACGGTGATGGAGATATGGATATCCTCTCGGCTTCTATGTCGGATAACAAAATTGCTTGGTATGAGAATGATGGGAGTGAAAGTTTTTCAACCCATATTGTAACTCAATCTCTAAAGTATGCACGTAATGTCTTTTCAGTTGATGTGGACCTTGATGGTGATATGGATATAGTGACCGGCTCATCAGATCCGAATGGTATTGCCTGGTTCGAAAATGATGGAGATGAGAATTTTAGTAGCCAAAATGTAAACACGAGTAATTTTAGTGTTTATAGAGGCTTTAGAGGCTTTGTGGCTGATGCAGATGGTGATGGGGATTTGGATCTATTTTCAGCACAGTCGAAAATTTGGTATGAGAACCTGAAGGAAGTCACTTATAGTGAGGGTCATGGTCCCGTTACCTTAAATGATTCCCTTATGTTATCTGGCGGGGCTGGTAATAGTATAAGCAGTGCAACCATTCAACTTGGGAGTGGTTTTTTGGCAGGACAAGAGATTCTTATTTTTTCTGATAGTGAGACAATTATAGGAAATTGGAACAGCACAACAGGGACCCTGTCATTAACTGGTAATGATACAGTCGAAAACTACAAAACAGCATTGCACTCTATTCAATACCAAAACAATAGTATTTTTTACGAAAATTCTACTCGCTTAGTGACAATCGCTGTTTCAGATAGCGGGCTGACTAGTACACCACTAATAATGCGTCTAAATCTTACAAAGGAAAATTACGCCCCGACGGCGCATGATGATTCTCTGAGTGTCCAACTTAATCGTTTTTACGAGGGTTTTTTGAGTGGAACTGACTCAGACGGAAATAATATAACTTATTCCATTGTAACCCCCCCAAGTCATGGATCAGTAGTCATAGCTGATGCGGCTTTAGGCACCTATTTGTATACTCCTGACTTTAACTTTAGTGGAAATGACAGTTTTAGCTTTAAGGCAAATGATGGTGTGAGTGATTCCAATACGGCTGAAGTATCAATTATGGTTAGTGACTTACCAGTTTTGTCGAATATTGCTACGGGGGGATTTTCAATGATAGAGGTAAGTCCATTTTGGACTGCTTCTACATATGCTTCTACATATGCTTCTGATATAGATAGTGATGGTGATATGGACCTTATTACGGTATCAAATAATGAGGTTGCATGGTATGAGAATGACGGTTATGAGAATTTTTCTCTGCATGTCGTATCGACAGCAGTTAGTAGCTACACATCTGTTTATGCAACGGATATTGATGGAGATAGTGATATAGATCTTCTCTCAGCTTCATACAGCAATGATGAGGTTGCTTGGTATGAGAATGATGGAAACGAAAACTTCACAACACATATCATTTCTACTAGTGCTAATGGGGTAAAATCAGTATATGCAATCGATGTAGATGGTGATGATGATATCGATTTGCTCTCGGCATCTATTCTTGATGACGAAATTGTCTGGTATAAGAATGATGGAAGCGAACAGTTCACAACACATATCGTGGCAACTGATGCTGACGGAGCACAATCAGTTCATGCAGTTGATGTAGATGGAGATGGAGATATTGATTTGCTTTCTGCATCTGAAAATGATCGGAAGGTCGCTTGGTATGAGAACGATGGGAGCGAGAATTTTACTGCACGTATAGTGTCAGATAATGCTTACGGTGTGCGATCAATCTATGCAGTTGATATGGATACTGATGGTGATGTTGATCTGGTTTCTTACTCCTACTATGGAATGAAAATTGTTTGGTATGAGAACGATGGCAATGAAAACTTTACAGATCATATTGTGAGTTCAGGGCAATATTTCTCCTCTGTTTATGCATCTGATCTAGATAATGATGGAGATATTGATCTGTTATCTGGATCGGGTAGTCCTAGATATATTCTCTGGCATGAAAATGACGGTAATGAGAACTTTACTGATCATATACTGGATGAAAGTTTGTCAGCCGCTTCTGTTTATGCTGTTGATGTGGATGGAGACGGAAGCATGGATATATTTACATCTGGTGGTAAGGTTAGATGGTATAAAAACCAGGGGCGGCTAAACTATAACGATGGCGATGGTAATGTTGTTTTAAATCAGAGCATCTCTATTAATAGTAGTAGGGATTATCTCGATAGCGCAACTATTAAATTTGACAGTGGTTATGTCTCTGGTCTGGATAAATTATCATTTTCTGATACATCAACAATTACAGGAGAGTGGAATGAATCCATTGGCGTGATGACATTAACTGGGAACGATACTATAGAAAACTACCAGATTGCGCTCAGGTCGGTAAAATATATCAACATTAACGATGATCCCAATATATTAAAGCGTGTACTGTCAATCGCAGTTGCAGATAGCACTGGAGAAAGTACTCCTTTAACAATGCAAATTAATATTTCTGCAGTTAATGACTCACCTATTGTTTCTGATGCTGCTATCAGTACTCAAGTGGGTCAGGATGTTAGTAGTACACTAATAGGATTAGATCCAGAGGGTGATAGTCTTACCTATTCAGTTGTTACTCCTCCCTCTCATGGTTCTGTATCAATTATAAACGAAGCTACTGGACTTTATCACTATATGCCAACGAATGGGTATGATGGGTTGGATAGTTTCACCTTTAAGTTGAATGATGGTTTACTGGATTCAGCTGTGGGAACAGTACTAATTACTGTTCATAAAATGCCTATCTTATTGGATAGATCAGCAACAACTTTCTCCAATAGGGCAAAATTATTAGCACTATCTGATAAAGATAGTTCATCAACCTATACAGTGGATGTCGATGGTGATGGTGATTTGGACCATCTCTATGCTTCTTTCTTTGATAGCAAAATTGGTTGGGAAGAGAATGATGGGAATGGAGATTATACTTTTCATTCTATAGCTAATGCTGATCAGACCACCTCTATACTGTCATCAGACCTTGATAGTGATGGTGATTTAGATATTATAACAGCTGTTTATTTTGGTGATACTTCAAGAAATGTTTGGTATGAAAATAATGGTAATAATCAATTCACACCTCATGTTTTTACCTCCATGATTTTAAATTATTTGACATCAATATTTGCATCAGATATCGACAATGATGGGGATATAGATCTTCTCACTGCTTCCGATTTGAATTATCTTATCTGGCATAAAAATGATGGAAATGAAACCTTTACTTATCACCAAGTGTATAACTCTACAAAAGGTATAACTAGTGTTTTTGCTGTAGATTTAGATGGTGATCATGATGTCGATTTGTTAGCTGCTTCAGCACTAGATAATAAGATTGCTTGGTATGAAAATGATGGTAATGAGGACTTTTATAATTCAAATGTAGAACATATAGTCACTACGGAAGCATATTACACCTCATCTTTATATGCAGCTGATGTAGATAATGATGGTGATGTCGACATTATTACTTCCTCTTCTTCTGAAGGCGTTTTCTGGTATGAAAATGATGGCAGTGGGACCTTTGTAGCTCACACAGTTACAACTTCAGCTCAAAGTGCGTATTCTATATTTTTGATGGATGTGGATAGCGATGGTGATCTGGATATTCTCTCTGAATCTTCATCAGGTGAGAGGGATATTTGGTATGAAAACAAGATGCATATGCTTCAATATATGGATGGTGCTGGTGCTGTAACACTCAATAATGCATTAACTCTCGTTAAGGCAAGTATTGCAAACCTTACTGGAGCAACTGTCCAATTTACAAATGGGTTTTCTGCAGATCAGGATGAGTTGTTGTTTACAGATACAGCGACTATTACAGGTGTTTGGAATGATTCCTCTGGAACGCTAACATTGAGTGGTATTGATACTATTGAGCACTACGAGCAAGCTCTTCGTTCTATCCAGTACCAAAATAATAAGGATGCTCCAGATACCTCTGACCGTACATTATCGATTGTGGTAGCTGATGGATCTGTATTCAGCAATTACCTGAGTATGAAAATTGAGATTACGGCTATTAATGATGCTCCAGTGGTTAATAATGATACGCTTAGTACTCAAGAAGATGCAGATGCGGGGTCAATATTGAATGGTGTTGATCCAGAAGGTGATGTTTTGAGCTACTCAATAGTTACACCTCCTGAGCATGGAACTTTACTATTGTTGAATGCTAAATTGGGTACCTACAGATATAGCCCCAATACAGATTATACTGGTAGTGACAGCTTTACTTTTAAGGCAAATGATGGTGATGTCGAATCCAATCTAGCTACTGTCACTATCACAGTTACACCTGTCAATGACTTACCTGCTGTCAATAATTCAGCCCTAAGCGGTAGTGAGGATCAAAGTCTTGTTTTAAATGAAACTAAATTTATACCATCCTATGTGGATACTGAGGGAGACCCTTTGGCTAAGGTTCGTATAGTCTCTCTTCCTGCTAGTGGTCTGCTGCGAATGGGTGCTGGGACAGTAACGGTAGGTATGGAGATTACTGTTGATGATCTTGATCAGCTAATCTATGAGCCCGAGGCAGATTGGTTTGGAACGGTCTCCTTTAAGTGGGATGGAAGTGATGGAAAAGAGTATTCGAAAATCTCGGCTGTTATGACGATCAACCTTGGTGAATCCAACGACTCACCTACAGGCACAGGCACTACTCTCACTACTGGTGAAGATATTTCAGTTGATGGACAAGTAACAGCTATAGATCCAGAAGGAGACCCGTTAAACTTTGTTAGTGCTGTCTCTCCTAGTTATGGTGTTCTTGTTCTTGCTACTAACGGCACCTTTACCTATACACCAGAAAACAACTACAATGGAACAGATACGTTTATTATTCGTGCTTCTGATGGGAAAGGTGGAGAGGTTGACCTGAAGGCCTCAGTAACGATTACACCAGTCAATGATCTTCCCTCCATGAGTAGAAATCGAGGGAAAACTCTTCAAGATGGTGGAACTATTACCCTATCAAATGATGACCTACTAGCGATAGATCCAGAAAGTGATGGTGTGGTTCGATATCACATCACCAGTGAGCCTATAAACGGCACTATTGTAATGGATGGAGCTCCAATTGGGATAGGTGGAGGCTTTACACAAGAGGATATTAATCTTGGTAGGCTGGCCTACCACCATGATGTTGCTGGCACTAATTCAGATAGCTTCAGTTTTAAGCTAGAGGATGATCAGGGAGGTGAAGTCACTATCATACACACTTTCTTAATTAATATTGAGGTGGTAAATAATGCTCCTGTTGCTGTAGCTGAAACATGGACCACCGATGAGGATACTCCGATAAGTGTGATATTGCAGGGTAGTGATGAAGATGGTGATAACATTATCTATGAACTATTTGGACTCTCTAGTCTAGGTAAGGCTGATCTGTTAGATGAAACAATTGGATCTGTCCGATTTACACCTGATCTGAATGTAACGGGCCACAGTAGCTTTCGTTATCGTCTCTATGATGGCGAAAAATACTCAGAAACGGTGCAGATTACCGTTATTGTCAATCCATTAAATGATCCTCCTATAGCAGAAGGAAGTGTATTTTCTACCTTCCGTGGTACAGCAGTTCAGGGTAATTTGATTGCTTCAGATGTCGATCAGGATGTGCTCAAATATAGCGTAGGCACTTTCCCTACTCGTGGTATCCTTCAACTTGATGAAAGTAGTGGTGAATTTGTCTATACGCCATATGAGGGTTTTGAAGGGCCAGACAGTTTTACTTTCCAGGCCAGTGATGGGAAGGCGACTTCCGAGCATGTTGTCGTTACTGTTGTTGTTGCTGGCGATCCCAGCCTACCTCCAGTAGTAAATGCAATGGAATTTTCTCTATTGGAGGATGAGGAATTTAATGGTCAATTGCTTGGAAGTGATCCCGAGGAAGATCCACTTAGTTTTAAGATTGTTGGGTATGCGCAACATGGTTGGGTAGGGATAGAGAATGCTGGTACTGGCGCATTTCGTTATACACCCAAGGATGATTATCACGGGCTAGATCTATTCAGTTACGTGGCACATGATGGGAACTCAGAATCAAAAGCAGCTGTGGTTGAGTTGACAGTGATTCCAGTCAATGATGCGCCTACCATCTCAGGGGATCCGGCTGCTATTGCGAATCTCAACGAATTCTATCAGTTCACTCCACAGATCAGTGATGATGATGGCGATCTGCTGACAATTCGTATTGAGAATTTACCTCAGTGGGCAAGTTTCAATGAAAAAACAGGGGCAATCACCGGCACTCCCACTCAGCAAGATCTGGGGAGCTATTCCGATATCCGTATCAGTGTGGCGGACCAAGCAGAGCAGGTAACACTCTCACCCTTTAGAATTTCCGTATTAGGTGATGCCCCTGTGGTCACTAATAGTCCGGAGCAGGGGAGCTACAAAAAAAACCAGTCGGTTTCACTCACCTGTCACACGACTACTGATGCAGCATGTGATATCTACTACACCCTTGATGGAAGTACCCCTACAGCATCCTCCACTCGATATATCACTCCAATCCAAATTGAGCAGGACAGCGTACTCAAGTTCCGGGGTATCAGTGCTGGAAGCCCGGATGGTGATGTAGTGATGGCCATCTATAATATTGACACGATACCCCCTACAGTAGAGATTCAGGCCCCACTAGAGGATCAGGCACTCGACCTGTTTACTGCAGTCAGTGGTGTTGCAGCAGATATCGCCCTGGACCAAGTTGAGCTTCAGATTACTGATGGCACTCTATATCTTGCTGAGCAGGAGGGTGTAGAGACTCTGATATTCACCCCTAAAGAGAGCTGGGTTACAGCTACGCTCAATACCCAAGATGGGAGTTGGCACTATGCCACGGATGGGGTGGAATGGCCAGGAGGCACCTATTCGATTACAGCACGGGCTGTAGATCTTGCAGGAAACCAGAGTAGTGACTCTGCGATCTTCCACTACAAGTTGCCCGGTACACAGGCCTATACTCGCCTATCAATGGAGCTCTCTACCTCTGCGATAAAACTGGATGGAGTGCTCGACATCACGGGTAAGTTGACCAGACTGCCAGAGACTACGATGTCATTGGCAGGACGTGAAATTACCCTTAACGTGACCCAGCCAGATGGCAATTCCATCCAGCACCATACGAAGACCAATGATGAGCAGGGTCACTACCAATTCAGCAATATTGATAATTTCAGCCAAAAGGGGCGTTATCAGATTGAGGTTACCTTTACAGAGACCCCGTCACTGACAGCCAGCACAAATAGCAGCCCACTATTGGTGGGAGTCAATGCCGGTTATGCCGTACTGGTGCAGGGAAGAATTGATTCCAGAGAGGGGCTGGAGTCGCACAACCTGACGGCCAATCGTATTTACAGTCAGCTGCTTAATCGTGGTCTGTTGCCAGAGAATATTCGCTACTTCAATTTTGATACAAGCCAGAGTGGTGTTGATGCAATCCCTACAGTAGAGGGGATACGAGAGGCGATTGAGGTGTGGCCACGAGAGAAGATGAATGGCTCACCGGCCCCCCTCACCGTAGTTATGGTTGATCATGGTGATGCTGAGACCTTCTTTGTGGATGGAGAGAGTCAAGTGATTACCCCAGAAACTCTAGATCGCTGGTTTGATACCTTGGAGAGATACCTTAGTGAAGAGGCGGCGGCTGAGTCTAGAAATATCGTACTGGGTTCTTGTTACTCAGGGAGCTTTATCCCAGCACTCTCCTCACCAGGTCGTGTCGTCATTACCAGTGCATCTGCAGATGAGGTCTCCTATAAGGGGCCTAAAGAGTGGGATGAGGCTACCAATTCACCCATCCGTGTAGGAGAGTTCTTCCTTGAAGAGCTGTTCAAGAAGCTGGGCAAGGGTAAGACAGTACGGAAATCATTTATCGATGCTACTAGAAAGACCGAGATCTTCACTCGACGTGGTGGTCTATCGACCAACAGCAGCAGCCGTTTCCTGGATCAGGCCGTGCAGCACCCTCTATTGGATGATAATGGGGATGGTGAGGGGAGCAATGAGCTAGACCTGGGTAGTGATGGTTCTATTGCTTCACAACTCTACCTAGGTACAGCAGGAGGTGTGACTGGGGAGGAGGGCGCATCCACCGAGGTGGAGTTCAGTGCTTTGACCGAGACCCTTTATCTCTCTAGCCAGCAGAGCAGCGCACAGCTCTGGTCTCAGAGTGAGGATGATAGCCAGGTCGCCTCAGCATGGGTAGAGGTGCGAGCACCGAGCAAGAGATTGGAGCAGCTCACTGGGACGGGACAGGTAGCGAATGAGCTGTCCCGTGAGCTGGCACAACTTAATGGGGATCGTGGCCGCTGGGAAGTTAACTATGATAGCTTTAGTGAAAGTGGAAAATATGAGATCTACTACTTCCTGCGCGATACGGAGCATGGTGGTGTTTCACCACTAAGACGGAGTGTGGTCTACAAAAACCGTAAAGGGAATCTGGCACCAGAGCCCTTTGCACTGCTTGGCCCCAGTTATGGAGAGAAGCGTAATACCGTACTGCGTTTTGACTGGGAGGATGCAGCTGATCCAGAAGAGGAGCCTGTCAGCTATAACCTGGTTGTAGCAAAAGACCGTTACTTCCGTCAGATTGTTTGGCGTGCGGAAGAGTTGATCAGCTCATCGGCCGCAATTGATGAGAGTGCTGCGCTTGATGATCTCAGTAGCTACTTCTGGAGGGTGGAGGCGGTTGATCCCTATGGTGCTATGGCGACCAGTAGTGCTACAGGTTACTTCTACACCGATAACACGCAGGGGGTACCTGGCATTGTTCAGGGTACACTCTATGACCAGAACAGCTTTGATCGTCTATCCGGTGCTACTATCCAGTATCCTGGTATCAACGGTCTAGAGCAGGTAGTCAGCGATCTGGATGGAAGCTACCAACTGATTGCAGAAGCAAGTGATCAGGTCGTGCTGGAGATCTCGGCAGGCGGGTATGACAAACGTAGTGTAACCGTCAGCGATATGGTGTCTGGTGAGGTTGTTCAACACAGCTATGGACTCTCTGCTGGGCCATTGGCTGCGGTGGATATGACAATAGAGGTCGGTGAGGATCAGTTGCTGGATATCACCCTGGGGCATTCAGGTAGTGGATATGCAGAGCCACTGAGCCACACAGTGATTCAACCTGAGCATGGTACTGTGAGTGTGGTTGATGCGGCAACTGGGCAGGTCCAGTATCAGCCTGCATCAGACTATAGTGGAGAGGATCGATTCACATTTACCATCAATGATGGCACCCATCACTCCAATGAGGCGGAGGTACTCATTACTGTCCATCCTGTCAATGATGCACCAGTACTAGATGGCAGCGGAACACTTTCGTATCTTGAACTGGATCAAGGGGAATCAAATAATCATGGAGTGTCGATTATAGAGATTCTGGGTGATGCACTTACTGACCCGGATGGAATCTCGCTGGAGGGCATGGCAATCACTGGCATTGGTACCGGTGCAGGGGATCTACAATTTACCCAAGATGGAGGGGGGATCTGGAATAATGTAGCTGGTGCCGATACGACCCATCCACTTTTACTGGCTGCTGATCCTGACATACGGCTGCGCTTTGCTCCTGAGAGTAGCTTTGTAGGGGAGACCATAGTGACCTTCCATGGATGGGATCGAAGTGTTGGGACCTCTGGTGAGGTAGTGATCAATGTACTCTCCTATAGTGAAACCGGTCCACTTAGTGAGGCATCTGCACAGATGCACATTGATGTGGTTGCGGCTAACCAGCCGCCTGTGGCTAATCCTGTAACAACCCATACCTATGAAGACATCACCTTTGATGGTGAAATGTCTGCAACAGATGCGGATGGTGATCAGCTTACCTATACCATTGTGGATGCACCCTCCAGAGGCAAGTTACGTCAATTAAGAAACACTGAGTCAGGATTTATCTATACGCCTGCAGCAGACTTCTATGGTGACGATCAATTTACCTATCAGGTGAGTGACGGACGAGATGTCTCCAATATTGCTACGGTAATGATTGATGTAGGTGCTGTAAATGATGTGCCCGTTGCAATTGGTGATGATAATTTATCGACCTATATCAATACCTCCATTGATCTTAATCTGAGAGGTGAGGATGTAGAAGGGGACCCATTGACCTTTAGTATTGTTACTCATCCCATGAATGGCGCTTTGAGTCAGCAGGATGGAAGATGGAATTATCAGCCCAATACAGATTGGTCTGGACTTGACCTGCTAACCTTTGAGGTCAGTGATAGCTTGGCAACGAGTAAAGCAGTACAGGTGGTAATTGAGGTGTTACCTGAGCCCAATATACCACCGGTAGCGGAGAGTGGTTTGAGCTTCTCAACTGAAGAGGAGGTTCCCTTTACTGGCAAGCTTCAAGGCTCCGATCAGAATGGAGACACAATTCGTTTCCAATTGATGGCCAATGGGCAGAAAGGAGGTGTAGAGATCACCAATGGTGGATCCGGTGAGTTTATCTATACTCCACATCTCAATAGTAACGGGGCTGATCAATTCTACTTCAAGGTCTACGATGGGGAAGATTACTCCGCATTGAGCTCTGTTGAGGTGCAGATCACTGCAGTGAATGATCCCCCTGTGGTGAGTGGTACTCCATCAATGATTGCTAAACCGGGTGAGCAGTACTGGTTCCAACCACAGGTTGATAATGTGGATGAGGATAGCATCAGCTTCTCTATTAAAAACCGTCCAGAGTGGGCTAGTTTTAATACAGGAACGGGTGCTCTGTCAGGGAACCCAACAGTAGATGATGCTGGTGTCACCCGTGCAGTAACCATTACAGCGAGTGATGGTGAATTGAGTGACTCATTACCACCTTTTGATCTACTGACTTTGGCTGATACCAGTAAGCCGTGGACCATTGCTTCGCTTTCTGAGGGGGCCTACAAAACTACCCAGCAGGTCTCACTGCACTGTTTTGATAGCGCAGGAGGGAGTTGTTCTATCTACTACACCACCGATGGTACAACCCCTACTCAGAACTCATCCCTATATAGTGCATCGATAGTGATCACTGAGGATACCCAGCTCAGCTATTTTGCAGTAGATGGAGAGGGCAACGCTGAGGAGATACGTACCGTGCTCTATCAGATTGATGCATCAGCGCCATCGGTAGAGATTACCTCGCCGATAGATGGTCTCTCAGTAGATCAGATCTTCTGGATCTCCGGTAGTGCCTCAGACCTTGGATCTGGCGTGGCCATGGTAGAGCTGCAGCTCACCGATGGGCTCTTCTATCTGACCAAGAGTGGTCTCCAG
>Ga0233435_1001316_pt1 | contig 24443 bp, 23 predicted proteins | sample SI_122_August201_3_FD_182735 | JGI IMG/M metagenome (GOLD analysis project Ga0233435, IMG submission 182735) | Seawater microbial communities from Saanich Inlet, British Columbia, Canada - SI_122_August2016_135_MG | ecosystem: Environmental > Aquatic > Marine > Inlet | place: Canada: British...
CAAATGCGCGGTAAAAAAGGCAACGATGGGTTGGGGGATGTATTCGTCGACCCGTTTGGCGAGGATCCGGTTGAACCCTTGGTTGATGGCTGTATTGATCTTGGCGAGTTGGTTACGCAGCATTTGTCCCTAACCCTCGACCCCTATCCGCATGTGCCGGGGATCGAAGCTGACGAGGTGATGGAAGATGCGGCGGGCAGCCGGGCTGACGTGAGTTTAAGTCTGGCCGCCGAGGGGGACGACGCCGATGCGGTGTTGGGCTCGGATACGGGGCCTGAAAAAGCAAACCCATTTGCCGTGCTGCAGAACCTGCGGACCGGCGGGCGGGCTCGAGGATAAGGCGAAGGCGGTACCGCGTCAGGTGCCGCGTAAGCTGTATAAGAAATTGTGTGCGAATTACGATATGGGGCACGGCCGGACTGGCTGGTTGATATGGCCCCAGACAACTTGGATGAAAATGTGAAGCTATGGCAGTACCTAAAAAGAAAATTTCCGTCGCGCGCCGCGGTCAGCGCCGTTCCCACGATGCCCTGAAGCCTTCCGCCTATGCGGAATGCCAAAATTGTGGCGAGTTGAAGCGGCCGCATCATGTATGCCCATCTTGCGGCTACTACAACGACCGCGAGGTTAGCGAACCTTCAAGTGCGGCCTAGCCCTGACTAGACACTTGATATTACCCCTTAATAGCGCCCTCTTGGCTGGTGCCGCATTTGGTGCGATTGCGTGACTCCTGAAATTATCATTTCACTGGACGCGATGGGCGGCGATGCGGGCCCGGGGATGGTGGTTGGCGGCGCGGCCTTGGCTCGCGAGCGTCATCCCAACCTGCGCTTTCTGCTGTTTGGCGATGAGGCCAAGATCAACCCGCTGTTGTCCCGTTATCGGGCCCTGCGGGACGTGGTGGAGGTGCGTCACACCGATGATGTGGTGAAATCGACGGATCGGCCCAGCCAGGCTTTGCGCCAGGGCCGACAGTCCAGTATGCGCCTGGCCATTAATGCGGTGGCCGATGGCGAGGCCGGCGGTGTGGTCTCGGCCGGTAATACCGGCGCCCTAATGGCGATGTCCAAAATTGCGTTAAAATCCATGCCGGGCATTGATAGGCCGGCCATTTGCGGTTTTTTGCCCACCCTGCGCGGTGAAAGCGTGATGCTGGATCTTGGCGCCAATGTGGATTGTGATCAGGAGAATCTGGTGCAATTCGCCATCATGGGGGCCGCCTTCGCCCGCACCATTCTGGGCTTGCCCCGGCCGACCGTCGGCTTGTTGAATGTTGGCGAGGAAGAAATGAAGGGCAACGAGGCCGTGAAAGGCGCCGCCGCCGTTCTGAACAAGGCTAATCTGCCCCTGCGTTTCCACGGTTTCGTGGAAGGCGACGACATTGCCAAGGGCACCACGGACGTGGTGGTGACCGATGGTTTCAGCGGCAATGTGGCGCTGAAGACCATGGAGGGGACGGCGAAACTGTTTACTCAATTCCTGCGCACGGCGTTTGGCCAATCGTTTCTGTCCAAGCTGGGTTATATGCTGGCCAAACCGGCCATGATGGCCCTGCGTGACCGGGTCGACCCACGCCATCACAATGGTGGTGTTTTCCTCGGCCTGAACGGCGTCAGCGTGAAAAGCCATGGCGGTATGGACGATGTGGGTTTTGCCACCGCGATCGGTCTGGCGGTAGATATGGTGGCCGATGACCTGATTGGCCGCATAACAGCTGACATGGCGGAATTTTCCCATCATGATGTCGGTCCTAACGATGGCGTTGCTGTTGATGGCGTGACCGATGATGATGACGAAGCACGGGGCCGGGCCATTGCCTGATCGCTCGCTTGATGGCCTGATGGTCCGATGGAATGAACCGGTAGAATGATGAAGTCGGTATTTATAGGTTGCGGCGCGTACCTGCCCCAACGCAAGGTCAGCAATAACGAACTAGCGGCCAAGGTCGATACGTCCGACGAATGGATCGTTTCTCGGACCGGTATATCAAATCGCCATATCGCCGCCGATGACGAGATGACGTCGGATTTGGCCCATGCCGCGGCGGTGGACGCCTTGGCCTCTGCCGGCATGGCGGCCAGCGAACTGGATCTGATTGTGCTGGCGACGGCAACGCCGGATCAGACCTTCCCGGCCACCGCCACGAAGGTGCAGGCGCGTCTTGGTGTCGCGGGTATTCCGGCATTTGATGTGCAAGCCGTCTGTTCGGGTTTTATTTATGCCCTGGCCGTGGCCGATAACTTCATCAAGGCGGGGCAGGCCCGCAATGTTCTGGTGATCGGGGCCGAGACTTTTTCGCGGATCCTTGATTGGGAGGACCGGACCACTTGCGTCCTGTTTGGCGATGGTGCCGGTGCCGTGGTCCTGCGTGCCGAGGATGAAGTCACCGGAACTGGGCGGCGCAGCGATAGCCGGGGCATTATGTCGACCCACCTGCATGCCGACGGCCGGCACTACGATATGCTCTATGTCAATGGCGGGCCGTCTTCCACCGGCAAGGCGGGCGTTATCCGGATGCGCGGCAAGGAGGTGTTCCGGCATGCGGTCAGTAATCTGGCTGCCGTCGTGACCGAGGCCTTGGAGGCCAACGACCTCGCAGCGGAGGATATCGATTGGTTGGTGCCCCATCAGGCCAATCAGAGGATCATTGATCACACTGCTCGAAAACTTAAAATGCCCCGCGAGAAGGTGGTTTTGACCGTGGCCGAGCATGGCAATACCTCCGCCGCGTCCGTGCCCCTGGCCCTGAATGCCGCCGTCAGCGACGGCCGGATCAAACAAGGTGATGTCATCCTGATGGAGGCCATGGGCGGCGGCTTTGCCTGGGGTTCGGTCCTGGCACGCTGGTAAGCCCCTGGGTAGACGAGGGCGCGCCCTAAAAGCAGGCCGTGGGGCACAAGGGGCCAGGCAACAAAAGGCCTCCTGATAGGGCTTCCTTGAGCTTCCGATGCGGCGAAATTGGCAGCGAATCGCTATATTACTTAAACAGTGCCCTGCATCCCTTTGATATTGACTGTAAACTTCCAATTTGCTAGGTTTCCAGCCCTAGCGGATCGGGGGATGAATAGGTGGCAGGTAATACCGTAACGCGAGCGCAGCTGAGCGAGGCCGTATACCAAGAGGTCGGCTTGTCGCGCAATGAATCTGCTCAATTGGTCGAATCCGTACTTGGCGAAATATGTGATAGTTTGGTTCAGGGGGAGACCGTAAAGGTTTCGTCTTTCGGAAGTTTTTCCGTTCGGCAAAAAGGCGGCCGGATTGGCCGAAACCCCAAAACCGGCGAAGAAGTGCCGATCGCGCCGCGCCGCGTCTTGGTCTTTCGCCCCAGCCACGTGTTGAAGGACCAGGTCAACAGGAACCTCAGCGGCCCCACTATTGACGATGGCGCTGACGGCGGCACGGACGACTGAGCGGGCGATGGTAGACGCTGTGGGCGGCGCCCCCCAGACGCGCCGAAGGACCAAAGCGCCTGGTGCGTTTCGCACCATTAGTGAAGTCGCCACGGACCTTGAGGTGCCGCAGCATGTGCTGCGCTTTTGGGAAAGCAAATTCACCCAGGTGAAGCCGCTTAAACGCGGCGGCGGGCGGCGCTATTATCGGCCCGAGGATGTCGATTTGCTACGCGGCATTCGTCATCTGCTCTATTCCGACGGTTACACCATCAAGGGCGTGCAGAAGCTGCTGCGGGAAATCGGCTCGAAAACCATCATGGAATCCGGACGCTCGTTGTCGGGCAATGGCAGCAGCGGTACTAGCAGTTCTGGAGCTACCTCGGGCACTGGGGCTATGATTGGAGCGGCCGGTGTCGCGGCGGCCCGTACGCGGCGGCAAGGCGGCGCATCCGAACCCCAGGGAGAGCTGGCGGCGCAACAGGGCGCGGATGGCCACGGCGGGACCACGGCGGGCTTATCTGGAAGCGCATCTGGAAATTCGGCAGGTGATTTGGCGATGGGACGCGCCGGTGCTGCGGATGGCGGGCTAAGCGTGGCGCAACGGGGAAAATTGTCAGAGTTGGCCGCCGAATTGGGCGAATTGCGTGATCTGCTTCGCCGCCCCGGCAGAAAAGCCTGAATACAGCAAAAATCGTAGATAAATATTGGAATCCAAGGCGATTGCAATTGTTTCACTGGCCCGCCGCCGTTATATTCCCCCCCTTACCGCACAGCCGCAGGGCACTGGTGCGGTCATGTCGGAGCGTAGCGCAGCCTGGTAGCGCATCACACTGGGGGTGTGGGGGTCGGTGGTTCGAATCCACTCGCTCCGACCATAAAAAGGGGGCCGGTCAAGGACTAGATCCTGGCCGGCCCCTTATTTCTGTTTCTTGGCATTCAAAAGCATGGCTACTTAAATCTCTTAAACATTTGTAGAAGATACGTTTTTCAGGGTGATGTATTGATGAGCGGTGATCAATCGGATGCTGGCGAGGCGCGCGCCATCGGGGCCCGACCCCAGGTCGCGATATGGCTTTTAGTGGTGGCGGCCATGGTTGTGGGCATGGTTATGCTGGGCGGCGCCACACGGTTGACCCATTCCGGTCTATCAATGGTGCAGTGGCAGCCGTTAATGGGGATATTGCCGCCGTTGAGCGAAGAAGCCTGGCAGGAGACCTTCGAGAAATACCAGCAGTACCCGGAATATAAGAAAATTAACCAGGGCATGACCCTGCCCGAGTTCAAGGGCATCTTCTATTACGAATACAGTCACCGGGTCCTGGGCCGCGGCATCGGCCTGGTTTTTGCCTTGCCGTTCTTGTGGTTTTTGCTGACGGGGCGTGTCGAAAGACGCCGGCGAAAAAGCTTGTTGGGTTTGTTCCTGCTTGGCGGGCTGCAGGGATTGATCGGCTGGTGGATGGTGAAAAGCGGCCTGGTGGACCGCCCCGACGTCAGCCAGTACCGCTTGACCGTGCATCTGGGCGTGGCCTTTTTGATCCTGGGCGGGCTGATCTGGGTGGCGCTGGATCTGCTCTCTAAATCGCCGGCAGGCAATGTTGTGGGCGATGTTGCGGGCAGGGCCGCGGGGGCGCTGCGGGGCTGGGCCTGGGCCGCGGTATTGTTGGTGCTGTTGCAAGCTCTATCGGGCGGTCTGGTGGCGGGGCTGGATGCCGGTTTTGTCTACAATACATTCCCCATGATGAACGAGTATTGGCTGCCACCGGAATTGGGCGAGCTCTCGCCATGGTGGCTGAATATGTTCGAGAACGTGATCACGGTACAGTTCGACCACCGGATCGGGGCCTATTTGTGCACTCTGCTGTTGATTTGGATCTGGTTCAAGGCGCGGCTGCTGGATCTGGACCCGGCGGCCCGTTTGGCGCTGCGGTTGAGCCTGGCCGCATTGGTGCTGCAATTGGCCTTGGGCATCGCCACGCTGGTATTGCTGATCCCGGTATCGTTGGCGGTGCTGCATCAGGGCGGTGCTCTACTATTATTTGCCGCGACGGTGCAATTGGCGTATCGGCTGCGTGCAAGCTGAGGGGAGGGGCGTACAATGGAGGATGCGTCACTATTATACGTAACCTGCGCCAATGCTGCGGAGGCGAAGGCGATTGCGCACACTTTGGTCGCTGACCGCCTGGTCGCCTGCGCCAATATCCTCGGCCCAATGACCTCGGTCTACAGATGGGAGGGCGCGGTAACGGAGGATGAGGAAGTTGCCATGATCCTGAAAACCCGCCGCGATATGACCGTGCATGTGACCGAGCGGATCAAGGTTTTGCATTCCTATGATCTGCCCTGCGTCGTCAGCCTGCCGATCCAGGGTGGAAATTTGGACTTTCTAGCCTGGCTTAACGGCGAGGTCGACTAAAGGCAATGCCCACTTCCGCTCAGATTGATGCGCCAAAAGCGACCGTGGCGTTGGGTTTCGCCAGCGTGGCGCATACCTATTCCCATATGTTCGTGTTGTTCTTCGCCACGGTCGTTCTGGTGTTGGAACGGGTCTGGCAGATGTCTTATGCCGAATTGTTCGCGCTCTCCATTCCCGGTGCCGTGATGTATGGGCTGGCGGCATTGCCCGCCGGCTGGCTGGCGGACCGCTGGAGCGCGGCGGGCATGATCGCGGTCTTTTTTTTCGGTACCGGCCTCGCCTCCATCCTGACCGGACTGGCCACGGGGCCCTGGCAGCTGGCTGCGGGCCTTACGGCCATCGGTACGTTTTCGGCGATCTATCATCCCGTCGGCGTGCCCTGGCTGATTAAGCATAGCCGCAGTCACGGCCGCGCCTTGGGTATCAACGGGATCTTCGGCTCGGCCGGCACGGCGATCGCCGCTCTGGTGGCCGGTGGATTGGCCGATGTGTGGGGCTGGCGGGTCGCATTCATCGCGCCCGGTGTAATCTGCCTGGCGACCGGCGTGGCCTTTGTATTGGCCATGCGCCTGGGCTTTATCATCGAGGGCGAAGGCGAGGCGGCGCCCGCGCCGGCGCCCTTTGCCGCCGACCGCCGCCGTGCCTTTACCATGCTCGCCATTACCGTTGTCTGCAGCGGCCTGATTTATCAAATCACCGCATATGCCCTGCCCAAGGTCTTCGAAGAACGGCTGTTTGATTTCGCTGGGCAATCAATGTTGGGCATTGGCGGCTTTGTCAGCATTTGTTATTTGTTCTCATCCCTGACACAGATAATCGGCGGAGAGCTGGCGGACCGTTTGCCGCGTAAATTGGTTTATGCCGCCTTCCAGTTCCTGCAAGTGCCCATCTATGGCCTTGCCTTCGCTACCTTCGGGCCTTTGCTGATCCCCTTGGCAGCGTTGATGATCAGCCTGAATTTGATGGCCCAGCCGGCGGAGAATTCCCTGCTGGCCCGGTACACCCCGCTAGGCTGGCGGGGCAAGGTGTTTGGCGTGAAATTCCTGCTGACCCTCGGCGTATCCTCGCTCGGATTGGCACTCGTTCCCTTGATCCACGCCGCCACGGGCAGTTTGGATGGCCTGTTTATTCTATTGGGTCTATCGGCCTTTATTAGCTTTACCGCCGCCGCCGCCCTACCCAGCGAACGGGCAGTTTTGCAGGTGGAGGCCGAGACCGGGCAATGAACCACAATTTCTCGGAAGCGTGCTAGACCATTTTCGAGATTGATTTATGCATATCCGTCATGTCGAATGAAGTTACGGCATTCTTCTTGCGAGGTTCCCTCAAGGATAGCGCCGATGCGGTTCCACAAGCCATCGACCGTTCTTTCTTCGGCGGCTTTGAGATGGGCTTTAAGTTTTGAGAAGAAGTTTTCGATCGGATTGAGGTCCGGCGAATAGGGCGGCAGGAAGAGCAGATGCGCCCGCCGTTCCATGATCGCTTCGCGGACCGTCACTGACTTGTGGCTGCCAAGGTTATCCATGATGACTGTATCACCGGGCCTGAGCTCTGGTGCGAGACAGTCCCTGACATACATTTGGAAGATGAGGCCGTTCATGGGGCAGTCCATCACCAAGGGCGCGATGATGCCGTCGTAGCGCAGGCCCGCGACAAAGGTCGAGGTGCGCCAGTGGCCAAAGGGTGCGCTGCCCGCGAGGCGTTTCCCCTTGGGACAACGTCCGTGGCTTCGCACCATGTTGGTCTTGGCCCAGGTCTCGTCGAGGAAGACCAGGCGTTCGGGGTCAAGGCGGTGTTGTTCGGCCTTCCACTTCTGCCTGGCGGCGGCCACATCAGGCCGTTTTTGTTCCTCGGCGAGAACGGTTTTTTTTATAAGTGATCTCGTAGCGGTCATAGAAACGCCACAGGCTGTTGACGCAGCTCTTGCCATCACGCTCACTAGCCAACCGGTCGCCGATCTCCGCCAGTGTCAGGTCCGGCTCCTCCGCCACAAGGGCCAATAGCCAAGCCTTATGGGCATCCAACCGCCAGCGATAATGTTCGCGGGGTTCTGCTTCCGGCACCTCACCCGTCCGCCGCCAGTGCGCAACCCACTTGATGGCAATCGACCGACTGACCTTGTAGACCCGACTTGCCGCACTTGCTGATTGACCTGCCTCAACGGCACCAATCAAGCGTTCGCGTAAATCCTGCGAATAGACCTTGGCCATGGGATCTCCTCTGCGAATCATCGCAACTAGAGAATCATGAACCGAGCAAAATGGGAATCCCTTCAGATCAGAATTGAATCATTCAATCTCGAAAATGGGCTAGCTGATATCAGGTTGGCATTACGCCGTCGTCTCGTCCACGCGCCTGGCGAAACAACCAATCAGGTCGGCCAGTACCGGGGCCAGGGTGGCCGGCGTCTCGTGCCCCATGCCGGCGATGGCATGAAAATCCGCGCCTGGGATATTCGCCGCCGTGTCCTCACCACCCGCGATGTTCAACAGCGGATCGTCCATGCCGTGGATGACCTGGCAGGGAATCTTTATGGTCCGCAACATCGCGACCCGGTTGCCGTTCTTGATGATGGCGGCGCGCTGGCGGGTGCGGCCGTCCGGGCAATGACCGCGGTCATAGGCCCGTTCCACCATGGCCCGGCGGTCAGCCTCGGAAGTGGGATAAAGCGGCCCGGCCAGAATTCGGGCGGTTGCCATATTGGCGGCAATGGCGCCGTCGCGGGTGCTTTCATCGCCGCCGGCCCGCATCAGGGCCGCCATGGCCTGCGGGCTGCCCTGGGGCACATCCAGGTTGCCGCTTTGCGCCATGATCGAGGTCATGGAGCGCAGGCGGCCGCCGTGTTTGGCGGCGAGCAACTGCGCGATGGCACCACCCATGGAGATACCCGCGACATGGGCCGTCACGATAGACAGGGCATCCATCAGGCCGATCACGTCCGCCGCCATGTCGTCCAGCAAATAAGGCACCTCAATGTCCTCGCCCGCCTTGGCCCGTTGCATCAGGTCGGCGACATCCATGGCGCCGGCGGCCTCGAACTTAGTGGACAGGCCGGCATCCCGATTGTCGAAGGTCACCACGTAGAACCCGGCCGCCGCCAAACGCTGCATCAGCGCCGCCGGCCAGTGGATCATCTGGCTGCCCAGCCCCCGGATCAATAGCAAGGCGGGATTACCTTCCTGGCCGTGGGTTTCATATTCGATGGTGATGCCGTTGGCGCTGATCGCCGTCATTGTTTCGCCTTTTCGTGGTCCTAAATTCAGCAAATCATAGGGTTGGGGTCCGGTGTAGGCAAATCAGTTGCATTGTTCTGGCCCCAAGATGCCGTTGCTGATATAGGGCGGGACCATCCGCAGCGGTTCTTCTACAACAGTTCTAAGGTACACGATGCTACATTGGCTTTACGACCGGACCATGGCCCTGGCCGGGCACCGCCATGCCAATTGGGCCTTGGGCGCGGTCTCTTTTGTCGAAAGTTCGGTCTTTCCCATTCCCCCTGACGTGATGTTGATCCCCATGGTGCTGGCGCAACGGCACAAGGCGCTGTTGATCGCGGTGATTTGCACGGTTGCCTCCGTTTTGGGCGGTCTGCTGGGCTATGCCATTGGGATGTACCTGTTCGATGCCATCGGCCTGCCAATTCTGAATTTCTATGGTTATGGGGAAAAATTCGCCTCGTTCCAAAGCCGTTATAACGAATGGGGCGTCTGGATCGTCCTGATCGCCGGCCTGACGCCGTTTCCCTACAAGGTAATCACCATCGCCTCGGGTGTTACGGGGCTAAGCCTGCCGGTCTTTTTGGCCGCTTCCATCGTGGCCAGGGGGCTTCGTTTCGCTATCGTAACGGCATTGCTGTGGTATTTCGGCGCGCCGATCCGCGATTTCATCGAGCGTTATCTGGGCTTGTTGTTTATCCTTTTCATGGTGCTGTTGATTGGCGGCTTCGCCGTGGTCAAACTGGTTTTGTAGGCAGGGGGATCAGCGATGCAAAGCTTGGTACAGACAAAGACAGCGTTGATCCTGGTGCCGTTGGCCTCGCTGAGCGCCCTGGCCGCCGCCTTCATCTCGCAATATGTCTTCGAGCTGCAACCCTGCGCCCTGTGCATCTATCAACGTTGGCCATTCGCCATTGCCGCCGCGATCTGTCTCCTTGCCCTGTTGCCGGCGTTGCGTGCCATGGGACCCTGGATCCTGCTGTTGACGGCCGTAGTGCTGGCGGTGAATGCGGGCATCGCCACCTATCATGTGGGGGTGGAAGAACATTGGTGGAGCGGCAGCGAGGCCTGCGTGGGGACGGGCGGCACGGCCCAGACCCTGGCCGAGCTGCGGGCCCAGGTCATGGCCGCGCCGATCATCCGCTGTGACGAGGTGGCATTTTCCTTGTTTGGTGTTTCCATGGCGGGCTACAACGTTCTATTCTCTCTGGCCCTGGCGGTTTATGCCGGATTGGCCGGTAAAATCGCCATTGGGGACCGCAGATAAGCCATGGATATAGCCGCGACACCCAACACGCCGCCCAAGGGAACGGCCCCCTCGCGTCCCGCCACATTGCCTGGCGACCGTCGGGGCAAGGACAATATTGGCCGCATGATCCGCGTTGATCAGGCGGGTGAACTGGGCGCGGCGGAAATTTATCGCGGCCAGCTGGCGGTGTTGAAAAATCAACCCTGCGCGGACCTGTTGAAAAAAATGGCCGAACAGGAACAGGTGCATCTGGCCACCTTTGACGAAATGGTGGTCGAACGCGGTGTTCGCCCAAGCGCCCTGTCGCCCTTGTGGCGCGCGGCCGGTTTCGCCCTGGGCGCGGGCAGCGCCTTGCTGGGGGAGCGGGCGGCGATGGCGACGACGGTGGCGGTGGAAGAAGTGATCGAGGATCATTACCAGCGGCAGCTCGATGCGCTGGCCCCAGAGTTGAATGAGGAATCGGCCGGTGAAAATGCCGAACTGCAAGCCGTGATTGCGGAATTTCGCGAAGATGAACTGAAACATCGGGATTTGGCACTTGAAAATGGCGCTGAAGAGGCGCCTGCTTACCAAATATTAAGCCAAAGCGTGAAAGCTGGAACCCGGTTGGCTATCTGGCTGGCCGAACGGATATGAATAACGCGAGCAAGGCGGGGGGCGATCCCAGGATCATGATTGGGCCAACAGCAAACACTGAGCAGTGTAAGGCAAATCCGCGTTCAGCCGCACCGGCGTTTTTTGGAATCTTTGCGCTGACCGTGGCGTGTTTTGCCTTGTTGTGTGCTCCCGCTACAAGTTGGGCCAAGAGCACCCAGGATCTGATCGTCGAACAGGCGGCGGGCCAAGACGTTACCCTGAACGAGCGGGAGGCCGCCGTATTGCGGCGTACGCTGCCGATTATCGGCCGCCGGTACCTGCATAAACTCGATCCGACACCGCTTCTGAAAGAGACCATGGAGGGGCTGAAGGAATACGATGCCGCTGTGGCCAGTATGGAAAAAGCCGCCAAGAAGGATACGGCCAAAGGGGCTGCGGCCCATGGCGAAAAGGCGCAAAAGCGGAGGAAACCAAGTGAATTCCGCCGCATTGCCCTGGCCCTGAACAAGGGCCTGAACACCCTGGATGCCCACAGCGCCTATCTTGATCCCGAGAGCTACGGCGAACTGAAAATCCGCATCAGCGGTAAATTCGCCGGCCTGGGTCTGGAAGTGACCATGGACGACGGCCTGGTTAAGGTCATCGCCCCCATTGACGATACCCCGGCCCAGCGGGCCGGCATGCGGGCCGGTGATCTGATCAGCCATGTGGACGGGACCCCGATCAAGGGTATGACATTGCGGGCCGCGGTCGGCCGCATGCGCGGCCTGGTTGGCACCACCATCCGCCTGACCGTGTTGCGGGGCGAGGCGAAGGAGCCAATGGAAATGCTCATTGTCCGCGACATCATTCGTGTGCCCGCGGTGCGCCACAAAGTGGCGTCGGATTACGGCTATATCCGCATTTCCGCCTTCAGCCAACGGACCGAACCGGGTTTGCGCAAGGCCATGGCAAAAATTGATGACGCCTTGGGCGCGGCCAGCCTGGGCCTGGTGATCGATCTGCGCAACAATCCGGGCGGTCTGCTGCGTCAGGCGATCCGTGTCTCGGATGTTTTCCTGGACGAAGGCGTCATTGTTTCGGTGCGCGGGCGCATGGAAGAGGACAACGCGCTTTTCCGGGCCAAGGGCGGCGACCTGGCAGTTGGCAAGACCGTCGTCGTGCTGGTCAATGAGGGCACGGCCTCGGCCGCCGAGATCGTCGCCGGCGCGCTGAAGGAAAACCACCGGGCGGTGATCGTCGGCAGCCGCTCGTTCGGCAAGGGCTCGGTCCAGACCATATTCTCCATGGGCGAGTCCGGTGCCCTGCGCCTGACGACGGCTTTGTACTACACCCCGTCGGGCCGGACCATTCAGGCCTGGGGTATCCTGCCGGACCTGCTGATCGAAAGCGACCGTCAGGAAGCCGGCCGGCGCGAAGAGGAATTGCAGGGCGCCTTGAGCCGGGGCGAGGCAAGCCCGCATATCGTCGGACCCAGCGCCACCATCACCGGCGACCGTTGCAACGAATTGCTCGCCAAACCCATGGATGACAAGAATCTGGCCTGCGCGGTCGCGCTGTTGCGGGCCGGCGGCCTGGACCGTTTGGAGCACCTTGCCTCCAGCCTGGCCAACGACGGGGGCAAGGCGGCCCATCGGCAACAGCATCGGCAATAGCGCCGATTTGGACAATAATATCTTGGCCCGACTAGGATGTTGGTGTACATCGTAGGAATTGTTGGTAAGGGGGTTAGTTATGCATGAAGTATTTCTGTTGATTGCAATGATGGTGGCGACGGTTGTCGTCATGGGCGGCATGTTGGTGTTGTTCAAGGGCTATTTTGCCCAGCGCGCGAAGATCGACCGCGAAGCCGGACGCTAAGCGGCCCGCCGATTGCAGGGCTTCGGCCCTTTACATTTTTAAATTCGCTTTCCGGGCTGGTCCTGGTGAATCCGCGTCGCGGTCTTACCAGACGTAACACGGCCCCTGACTGGTCATGATTTAGCCTTGCTTGATGCCACCGCCCCGGCCGGGCAATTAGAGCAAGGTCGCCCCTAGGCCCAGCGCCGGCCTCCGGTCGCCGTATAAGTTGACGTTTACGTAAACGTTAAATAGGTTGCTTCAAAACATAAGGGGCAAAACAGGGGAAGCATCCAGATGTCCGATCAGAATTCCGACCAGATTACCCACGACACGGCCTATAACACTGTCGACCGCGACGATTTCCGCGCCATGATCGAAGTTGGCCGCTATGGCGAACGCTCGGATGCCTTTGACGGAATTATCGCGGCCACCCATGACCATTTCTGAGATCCCCTGGACAAGGCCTATATTGATTTTGATCAGCCGTTCGATGTGCAAAGCCAGATGATCATGCCGAAGGAGCAGATCATCGAATTGAACTCGGCGGTAGCGGACAAATTGGATGCAGGTCAACAGATCGGCCTGGCCAACGAGATTTTGCGCTGGAATCTTTCTTCCATCCTGCATGGCGAACAGGGTGCCCTGTCGCTCAGCGCCAGCCTGTGCCAGATCTTAAAGGATCAAGGGGCCCAGGAATATGCCTCCAACCAGGCCCGGGAAGAAGCCCGCCATGTGACCGCCTATGCCCTCTATATCGAAAAACGCTGGGGTGGCCCCCTACCCGTGGGCGAATGCCTGGGCGATCTGTTGGAAGATCTGGTACTGACGCCGACCGTCTACAAAAAGCTGGTGGGCATGCAGATGCTGATTGAGGGCCTGGCCATGGGCGCCTTCGCCAACCTGCACCGCCATACCAACGATCCGGTCCTAAAACGCCTGACCCAGTTGGTCATGACGGACGAGGCCTTCCACCACAAATTCGGCAAAATCTGGGCCGATAAGACCATTCCCAACCTGACCGAGCCGGAGCATGAGACGGTCGAGGATTGGGCCGCGCAATGCTTCGAGATCCTGCTGTTCAACCTCTCCAACATTCGCCAGCGGCATTACATCTATGCCCAGTTCGGCCTGGAGTGGGAATGGGTACGGGATGCCTGCCGCGAGGTCTTCGGCGAGAGCGAGCGGCGCAACTCGCTGAAAACCGGCACCAATATCTTTCGGGTTCTGGTCAAGACCCTGTTGAACGCGGGCATCATCACGGATCGCACCCGTCACATCTATGGCGCCTGGGTCGATATGAAGGAGCTGGCCGGCGAGGGCGACTATGTGGTCGGCGATGCCATTGCCGCCGATGGTATTGAGTTCCTGCGCGGCATCAACGCGGAGCGCAAGGTGATCGGGCAGAAGCCTATCGCCATTTAATTGTAACAGGCGCGGGAGGACCGGGTGTGCTGGAAGACCAATTTGGTGAAGATTTTCACCCCATTCCGCTGCCGGATTACCAGGAACAGAGCGTCGCCGAGATGCGGGCATCGGCGGCGGCGTTCTATGAATTGGTGCGCCGGCGCCATTCGGTGCGCGAGTTTTCCGACCGCCCCGTGCCACGGGATATCATCGAACAATGCCTGCTCTCCGCCGGTACCGCGCCCAGCGGCGCCAATCATCAGCCCTGGCATTTCACGGTGATCGGCGATGCGGCGAAAAAGAAAACCATCCGCGAGCTGGCGGAGGAGGAGGAGCAGGCCTTTTACGCCGGGCGGGCCGGCGAGGAATGGCTGCAGGCGCTAAAGCCCATCGGCACGGACCCGGCCAAGCCGTTTCTGGAGACAGCGCCGTGGCTGATTTGTATTTTCGGCGAACATAAAAGCCGTGGCGCGGGCGGCAAGCTGTACAAGAATTACTATGTGCCCGAATCCGTTTCCATCGCCACGGGGTTTCTGATCATGGCCCTGCATAACGCTGGCCTGGCGACCCTGACCCATACGCCGGCGCCCATGGGTTTTTTGAACGAGATTTGCGACCGCCCGAAAAGCGACCGCCCCTATATCCTGTTGGTTACCGGCTATCCGGACAAAAACGCCCATATTCCCGCCCATGCCACGGTGAAAAAACCGCTTGAGCAAATCGCCACGTTTTTCTAGAGCTTGTTCCATAAATCGCGATGAAATTTGAGATAGCCGTTTTGCCTAACTTTTAAATAGGCATCGGTATGGCGGTGAAATGCCGGCAGTTGATGAAACGGCACCGCTGGCAGGGCGTGATGCTCGGCGTGATAGGACATGTTCCAGGTGACGAACCGCAGCGCCGCCGTGGTCAAGGTTGTACGGCTGTTGGCCAGCATGTCGGTGCTTTCAGGGCAATCCATATGTTCGGCCAGCAAAAAAGCCCGCAGAACCGGCTGCCCCAAAAGGGCAGGCACGACCCAGAGCCAGAGCAACTGTTCACCCATGGCGGCGAAGGCGATGATGTACAAGGCAAGGAACCAGCGTGCCTCCAACGCCACCCGGTTGCGGGCCTTTTGCGGGATGAATTCATCCTCCGCCCGGCCATGGGTGCTGCCCAACAGCACCTGAAGCTGCGCGCCCCAGACGGCCAGGCCCGTCAGATGGATCAGATAGACCGCGCGGTTGCGGGGCTTGGCCACCACCAATTCCGGGTCCCGCGCGGGGTCGGAGGTAAAACGGTGATGGTTCAAATGGAAATGACGAAACCAAGCGGGGGGCAACAGCAGCAACCAGCCGCACAGCGCCGCCACCACGTCATTGCACCAACGGCTGCGAAAAGCGGTGCGGTGAATGCATTCATGCAAGGGCGCGAAGAGGAATATCAACACGATGCCCTGGGGCAGCAACAAAACCTGCCAATAGGCAACCTTGGCCAGAATGCACCAGCCCAGGCCGGCGATCAGGCCCGCATGGACCGCAAAATGCGCTGCCCCGCGTCCGTTCGAGCGGGCCAGCAGGCTGCGCCGCTCCGCCTTGTTCAGCCGGCTAGGCGAAAAAGCTTCACGGCTATTCAGGCCCGGGCTCCCATCCGTAGTCATTTATCGCGCCTTCATTGGTGACATAGCCATCGGCTAGATCCCGGGCGACGGCGGCGGGATCTCTATCCGCCACGGGGCCATAGCCGCCGGCGCCCGAGAGGCGGAAGCTGACCACATCGCCCTGCTTCAGATCGTACATACCTTTGGAATGCAACGGCTCCGCATTACCATCGGGGTTCAGCAAAGTCTCGCCTAAGCTGCCAGCTTCGCCGCCGAACAGGCCGTAGGGTTGAAAGCGGTGGCGGTCGCCCAGATGCGAAAGCACGGCAGTGGAGTTCAACAGCTCGATATCCTTGCGCAGGCCGCAACCACCCCGCCATTGTCCGGCCCCGCCTGTGTCCGGAATAAGTTCCAGGCGGCGCACGCGGACCGGATTATGGGTTTCGTGAACCTCCACCGGAATGTTGGAACAGTTCATCACCGGGCTCAAGGCCTCGACGCCGTCCTTGCCCTGACGGCCGCCATAGCCGGCAAGCGAAAGATCATACATCACGAACGGCCGCCCGGTTTCGTCGTGGATGCCGCCGATATTCGGGTTCGACCAATGCGAAAAGGCGCCCATGGCCCGGTGCGGCAGGGCCTGGGCGATGGCACCGTTGATGGCGTCGAAAATACGGATCTGCAAAATCGCCCGCCCGCCGGAAGGCGCCGGGAAAGCCGGGTTGAAGAACGAACCTTCTCGCGCCGTGACCGTGATCGGCCGCATGCTGCCGGCCGTTTGCGGCTGTAATGCATCGCAGAACACCTTGATGGCGAAAATGGCATAGGCGCGGGTGTAGTTGATGTAGGAATTGATGGCGGCGGGCACGACGTCGGAGGAGCGGGAGAAATCCAGCTCCACCGCGCCAACACCGTCAAAGGTGACATCGACGGCGATCTTGATCGGGTCGGTGCCCGGGCCGTAATCGTCCATGCAATCGTCGAAACTGTAGGTACCCGCCGGCACCACCGCCAAGGCCTCGCGCATGGCCGCCTCGGACCGGTCCAGAATAATCTCGTAGGCCGTTGCCAGGGTCTCGTCGCCATGCTCGCGGAACAATTGTTGCAGGCGGCTGGCGGCACTTAGGTTTGCCGTATGCTGGGCCAGGAGATCGCCGCGGACCTTGTCGGGCATGCGCACATTGCCCAGCACCAGACGCAGAATGTCCTCGTCAATGTTGCCCCTGCGCACGAAACGCACGGGCAGAATCCGCAGGCCTTCCTGAAAAGACTCGGTGACGCCGTGCACTTTCTGGCTGCCCGGCGCGGCCCCGCCCATATCCACCTGGTGGGCCGAGCAGGCGACGTAGCCGACCAGGGCATCAGCCAAGAATATGGGCATGACCTGGAAAGTATCGGGGAAATGGCCGGAACACATGAAGCTGTCATTCAGCAGGATGGAATCGCCAGGCCGCAACGTCTCGGGCGGAAAATAGTCGATCGCGTGCTGGACGCAGGCGGGCATGGAGCCCAAATGGCCGGGGCTGAAATTTCCCTGGGCGATCAAGCGCCCGTTACGGTCGAAAATGGCGGTGGCGAAATCATCGCCTTCGCGGACGCCTTCAGAGAATGCGGTATTGCGCAAGGTCGTGCCCAGTTCCTCGGCGATGGACATCAGAGTATTCCAGATCACCGTCAAGGTGATGGGATCAACCGTTGTAGCACTCATGCGGCACCTTCCCGTGCGATATCGATGATCAGATGCCCCGGTCCACCGAGGCGCGCCACATCACCGGGCAGTACCACGGTTGTACTATCCGGATCCTCGATGATGGCGGGGCCGGTGATGGTGGCGCCGTTGGCCAGGGCCTGGCGGTCGATGATTTGCGTTGCCACATAGCCGCCCGCTTCCGGGAACCAGGCCAGGCGGCTGCCGCTTCGCTTTGGTGTATCAAGTGAGCGCGCCTGGCTGATCACCACGCCCTCCTGGCCGCTGGGCAGGGTTGCGACCAGGGTCCAGTCCACCGCTTCGATGCGGGCCTCGGGGTCGAGGAATTTATGCTTCTGCAGATAGGCGGCGTTAAAGGCATCGATGGCGCGGACGCCGAAATCCCCTTGAATGGCGCCGTCGGGCAATGGCACCTGAACTTCAAAGCCCTGTCCGGCATAGCGCATGTAACCGTGGCGGGACCATTGCGGCGGTGCGGCGTTGTCGAACTGGGCGATGTCCTTTCGTGCCCGTGCTTCGAGCTCCGTATAGACCTCGGCGATGGCCGGGCCGGCGTTTTCATCCAGCTGCATAACCCGGGTGGTGGAGACATCGATCCGGGGCGCGGCCTGCAATAACCCGATGGCGGAGCCAACCCCGGCGCCAAAGGGCACAATGACCTCTGGAATGCCCACGGACCGGGCCAGCCGCGCGGCGTGCAGGGGACCGGCGCCGCCAAAAGCGATCATGGCATACCGCCGGGGATCGCGGCCCTGTTCGACCGAGACGATGCGCAGGGCGTTTTCCATGTTCATGGTGGCAACCAGGTGAATGCCCCAGGCCGCCGCACCCAGTTCCAGATCCAACGGTTCGCCGATATCCCGCATGATGCCGTTGGCGGCGGCGTCCCTGTCCAATGCCAAGGCGCCGCCATTGAACCAGTCCGGATCGAGATAGCCCAGCACCAGATTGGCATCGGTAATGGTTGGCAAGCTGCCGCCCTGGCCATAACAAATGGGTCCGGGCGCGGCACCGGCGCTGTCGGGCCCGACGGCGATCATGCCCATCTCGACCCGCGCAATGGAACCGCCGCCCGCGCCGATTTCAAGCAATTCCACCGCCGGTACATTGATCGGCAAGCCGCTGCCTTTCTTGTAGCGCACATGGTCGATCTCGAATGTGGGCATGATCGCCGGTGTGCCGCCGTCAACGGCGCCCAGCTTGGCGGTGGTGCCGCCCATATCAAAGGTGATGACATGCTCCCGGCCTTGCTCCTTGCCCACGATGCCGCCCATCAGGACACCGGCGGCGGGACCGGATTCGATGATCCGAATTGGGTAATCCTTGGCGATGGCGGGCGAGACCAGGCCGCCGCTGGATTGCATGATGAACAGATCACGGACATAGCCGCGCTGGCGCAGGGCGTCCTGCAAGCCTTCGATATAGCGTTCGACAATAGGTTTAATGTAGGCGTTGGCGGCCGTGGTATTTGTCCGTTCGTACTCGCGGAACTTCGGCGCCACATCCGATGACAACGATACCGACAGCCCCGGCGCCCGGGCCTTGATCCGCGCCCGGATGGCTTGTTCATGCTCCGGGTTGGCATAGGCATGCAACAGCGATACCGCCACGGTCTCCCGCCCCGCCGCCACCAAGCCATCGATGGCCCGGTCCACCGATGCCATATCCAGCGGGGTGACCACGGCGCCAGCGTTATCAAGGCGCTCCGCCACCTCGACAATATGGCGGCGGGGTACCAGGGGCTCGGGCTTGGCAATGTAGAGATCATAGGTTTCGTAGCGCTTCTGCCTACCGATGATCAGGACATCGCGAAAACCTTCCGTGGTGATCAGGCCCGTGGGCGCGCCCTTGCGCTCCAGCACCGCGTTGGTGGCCACGGTGGTGGCGTGCAGCACCGAGGCGACATCGCCGGCTTCCACGCCCGCCGCCTGGAACAGGCTTTCCAGGCCCGCCAGCACCGCCCGGCCCGGATCGTCGGGCGTCGAGGGGATCTTCAGGAAGTGGCTATCGCCGCCGCCATCACCTTGGCTGTCATGCAGCACAAAATCCGTAAAAGTACCGCCAATGTCAAAGGCAACCCGGATCATCCCGCACTTAGTTCCCCGTGTGCCTGATCCAGAGTTCGGCCCAGTTTCTCCAACATATCATCAACCTCGGCCTCGGTGATGATCAAGGGTGGTGCAAAGGCCACACGGTCACCAATGATGCGCAGGATCAAACCGTTTTCGCGGCCATACTTGTCCATCATGGCGCCGGCACGGCCGCCTTCGAACGGTGTCCGGGTCGCCTTGTCCCGCATCAGCTCCATGCCGGCCAAAATGCCGACGCCGCGCACATCGCCGACCAAGGGATGATCGGCAAATGCCTGCAGCCCTGCGTTCATGCGTCCGCCAATCCGTTGCGCCCGTTCGACGATATCCATCTCCTCGTAGATCTTGATGACTTCCAGGGCGACGGCGGTGGTAACGGGATGGCCGGCATGGGTGTAGCCGTGGGCGAAGGCGCCCAGCTTGTCGCTTTGCGCCAGCATGGCCTGGTGAATTTTGTCGTTCACCATCAGGGCCGAGATCGGCTGATAGGCAGCTGATAATGCCTTGGCGCAGGAAATCATGTCGGGCTGCAAATCAAAGGTCTGGCTGCCCCACCAATTGCCCGTGCGGCCAAAGCCGCAGACAACTTCGTCGGCAATGAACAGTACATCGTACTTTTTCAATACCGCCTGCATTTTGGCGAAGTAAGTTTTCGGCGGTACGATGGCGCCGCCCGCCGCCATGACCGGTTCGGCAAAGAACGCGGCCACGGTATCCGGCCCCTCGGCCAGGATCAGGTCTTCCAGGGCCTGGGCCATGCGGGTGGCGAACTCTTCCTCCGTTTCACCGTCATGGTGGCCACGGTAAAAGTGCGGATATTCGGTGTGCCGCATCATCGGCAGGGGCAGGGCGAAATCGGCGTGCATGTCCGGCTTGCCCGAGACCGAGACGGCGGCGATGGTGCTGCCGTGATAACCGCGTTCCCGGCCGATGATCTTGTTCTTTTCAGGCCGTCCCATCGCAGCCTGATAGTACCAGGCCAGTTTCACCGCCGTGTCGTTAGCTTCCGAACCGGAGCATTGAAACAATACCTTGGACATGGGCACCGGGGCCAGCTGGATCAGTTTTTCGGCCAGATCGATGCTGCTCTCGTTCGAGGTGTGGCGGTAGGTATGGTAATAGCCGAGTTTGAGCATCTGCTCGTAGGCCACTTTTGCGATCCGTTCGTTGGCGGAAAAGCCCAGGGCGGCGCACCATAAACCGGCCACCGTCTCCATATAGCGGTTGCCGTTTTCATCCACCACATAGACACCATCGCCCTTGCTGACGATGACCGGGCCGACTTCGGCGTGGCGGCGCAGGTTGGTTTGGGGATGGATATAATAGGCAATATCGCGCGCGGCGGCGGAATTGGGCATGATGTTCATCGTGTGACTCCCAAGGACGATTGGCACAATTGGCACGGAAAATGGATCATTGCGGATCAATTTAGCCGCCCAGGCGCGCATGCTGTCAACTATGAGTTAACGTTGCCAGGCTTTCGATTGCCTTGGCCTGAAATTTGCACATGCGCCATCCGGCTCCTATCATGCCGACCAGTAATGTTCAGGTGGAATAATGGGGACGTGGAAAAATGTCGGAATCCATGACGGTCGGCGCGGCCGCGGGCGACGTCTATCAGGCGCAAGGTTATCTTAGCCCGATCCGGATCATGTCCGAGGCCGGGGCAGGACAACTGGCCGACAAGATCGCCGGAATCTATGATGATCATGGGGTCGAGGCCAAGGGCCTGCTGGGTTCCAATGCCCATCTTATCTTTCCGGAGCTGTTTGATTTGGTCTGCAATCCGGCGATCCTGGACCGGGTGGAAGAGGTCCTGGGCCCGGATATTCTATGTTGGTCGGCGGCGTTCTTTTCCAAACCGGCCCACGATCCCAGCTTCGTATCCTGGCATCAGGACCTGACGTACTGGGGCCTTGAGCCCGCGGATATCATCACCGCCTGGGTCGCGCTGACCCCCAGCACCAAGGAAAGCGGCTGCATGCGCGTCGTGCCCGGCACCCATAACGAGGGGCAGTTGGGGCATAGCGACACTTATGTGGCGGAAAATCTGCTGAGCCGCGGCCAGGTGCTGGACGTGCAGGTGGACGAGGACGAGGCGGTTGATCTAATCCTGCGGCCGGGCGAGATGTCCCTGCATCATGTCCTGATCGTGCATGGCTCTGAGCTCAACCGGACCGACCTGCCGCGCCATGGCTTCGTGATCCGCTATATCCCGACCTATTGCAAACAGATCGGCGGGCGCACCACCTCGTTACTGGTGCGGGGCGAGGACCGGTACAATCACTTCGACCCGGTGCCCCGGCCCCAGGCCGACATGCACCCAGACGCCATGGCTTTCCGGGACAATGCCAATGCCGCCATGCAGGCGATCCTGATGAAGGGTGCGGCGATTTAGAGCAATTTATTCTCCGGCCTTGCCGGGAGCGGTACTTCAGCCGTAGTTTGGCGGCAACGAATTCAAACAAGCAATGCTAATGGAGAGAACACATGGCTTTGGAAATTATCGGCTTTCCCCGCTCTAACTTCGTGCGCACGGCGCGCATGGTGGCCCAGGAAAAGGGCGTGCCATACGAGCATATCCCCGCCATGCCCCATTCCGACGAGGTCAAGGCGATCAATCCCCTGGGCCTGATCCCGGTGGCCCGTCATGACGGCCAGGATATGGTGGAGACCTACGCCATTGCCCATTATATCGACACCGCTTTTGACGGTCCCGCCCTGGTCCCGACCGATCCAAAGGGCGCGGCGGCGGTCAACCGCTGGATCATGGCCGTGAATACATCGGTCGATCAGATGCTGATGCGCCGTTACGTGGTCGAATATGCCTTCCACAAGGACAAGGACGGCAACGTGGTGCGCGACGTGATCGATCAGACCGTGAAACGCCTGCCGAAAATGTTTACCTTCCTGGAAGCCGCCGTGGCGGACGGCTATCTAGGCGGTGACAGCTTTACCATGGCCGATTGTTTCCTGATGCCGATCCTGGCGGCGGTGCAAAATTTTCCCGAAGGCAAGGAGAACATGGCGAACTGTCCGAACCTGCAGGCCTATTTCGCCAAGCTGTCCGAGCGCGACAGCTTCAAGGATACCGCCAGTTAAGCGATCTAGGCCGCGGCGCCGCCCTAGTGGAGCGGCGCGCCTTGGCGCGATAGCGTGAACGCATGGGGTCAATCCCGGAAATTCACGTATTGCAGGGGCTGCTCCAGCTTCATCTCCTTGATCAGGGCGATGGCGGCTTGTAGGTCATCGCGCTTTTTGCCGGTGACGCGCAGCTCGTCGCCCTGAATGGCGACCTGGATTTTCTTCAGCTTGGCGGCTTTCACGGCCTTGACGACTTTTTGCGCCAAATCGCGCTCTATGCCCTGTTTGATCGCCACCGTCTGGCGGATGCTGTTGCCCGAGGCTTTCTCCGGCTCCTGAAAATCAAAGGCGTTGTGATCGACCTTGCGCTTGGCCAGATAGCCGCGCAGCAATTCCTGCACCTGTTTCAGCTTCAGATCATCATCGGCCCGGATCGTCAGGACCTCGTCCGTGCGTTCAATGGAGCATTGGCTGCCCTTGAAGTCAAAACGCGTGCCAATTTCCCGCATGGCTCCCTGAATGGCGTTATCGACTTCGGGGATTTCCGTGCGCGAGACGACATCAAAGGAAGCCATGGCAATCATCTTCTCATTGTTAGTTTGTAGGTGTTGGTTGGTCGTTTCGATCATAGCGTATTCAGCGGATCAGGAAACCAGCTCGTATTCGTCCAGATCGGGCGCCGACATATCGTCGCAAAATTTGTCAAAGGTAAACGGCCACATGGCTGGATTGCCGTGCTTGTCCAGATACCAGCTTTGACAGCCCGTGACCCAGACCGTGTCGCCCATGGCGTCCTTGACCGAGGCATTGAAACGGTCGGCGGCATCCTGCCTGGCGGAGATTTCGTTGACTGTGCCCCCGCGCCACAATTCGATCAGCTGCATGATATAGCCCAGTTGGCGCTCCGAAATATCGATCAGGGAGAAATTGCCGATCGGGCTGTTGGGCCCCACCAGCATGAAGTAGTTGGGAAAGCCCGGTAGCGAGATAGAGCGATGCGCCTGGGTTGTCTCGGCCCAGACATCTTTCAGGTCAACGCCGTCCCTGCCGATCAGGTCCATGGGCCGCATGAAGCTGTGGCCGTCAAAGCCCGTGGCCAGAACCAGCACATCCAGTTCATGCAAACGGCCATCCTTGGTCCGTACGCCGCCGGCTTCCACCCGTTCTATGGGGTCGGTCACCAGTTCGGCGTTGGGTTGCTGGATGGCCTCGTAAAAACCGGGCGAAATGATCAGGCGCTTGCAAGCCGCCTGGTAGTCCGGGGTCAGCTTGGCGCGCAGTTCGGGGTCGCGGACACTATCTTCCAGGTTGGCCCGGCAGGTATCCTCCACCCGCTGCATCTGCTCCTTGTCGCCGATCACCGCCCGGCCAAAGGTATCCGCGAACAGGCGGGTCAGCGAGGCATGCAGGTCATCCATGGCTTGTGGTTGGTCCCGGAAAACCTGTTTCTCCTGCTCGGAGAAGGCCGGGTTTTCCTGTGGGAAGATCCACTGCGCCGTGCGTTGGAACAGGGATAGATGCGATACCTTGCCGATCAGGTCATCGGTGATCTGCACGGCGGTGGAACCCGTGCCGATGATGCCGATACGCTTGCCCTCCAGGGGCGCGCTGTGGTCCCAGCGGGCGGAATGAAACACCGCGCCGGCAAAATCGTCCACCCCGTCTATATCGGGATAGACCGGATGGTGCAGAACGCCGGCGGCCGAGACGATGATATCGACCACATCCAGGGTTTCTTTGCCCCGTTCCAGATGCCACTTGCCGTTTTCATATCGGGCCCGGGTGATCTCGCTGTTGTATTTTATGAAATCTTCGACGTCGTATTTTTTCGCCACGCCTTCGAAATAGGCCTGGATCTCGGCACCGGGGG
>Ga0233435_1001326_pt1 | contig 24298 bp, 24 predicted proteins | sample SI_122_August201_3_FD_182735 | JGI IMG/M metagenome (GOLD analysis project Ga0233435, IMG submission 182735) | Seawater microbial communities from Saanich Inlet, British Columbia, Canada - SI_122_August2016_135_MG | ecosystem: Environmental > Aquatic > Marine > Inlet | place: Canada: British...
CTGGCAGATTTTTCTCATTCTATTTTCTACCCAAATTGACTATTTTGCTGGTTTAGCCATAAGTGAAGAAAAAAGTGAGAACAAGCGCAAATTATGGCTTGGAATATCATTATTCGCCAACATTGGCATGCTTTGTTATTTTAAATATTTAAATTTTTTTGCTGATAGTGCTGTAAATTTAGCTACTTTAGTTGGAATAGAATTAAGCTGGGTAGATCTAAATGTTATTCTTCCTGTTGGTATATCTTTTTACACATTCCAATCTATGAGCTATACAATTGATATTTTTCGTAAAGAGATACCTACAGAACGCTCTTGGATAAATTTCATGTTTTATGTCTCGTATTTTCCACAATTGATAGCTGGCCCAATTGTTAGAGCAGGTCACTTTCTGCCTCAAATAGATAGACAGCCTCGCGTTTCGGAACAAGAAATTGAACTTGGACTGTTTCGGATAAGCAGAGGACTGTTTAAAAAAATTATTGTGGCAGATTTTTTTGCAATTTACGCAGATTTTGGCTTTAATCTTACAAATCAGGCGGATTCGCTACAGACATTATTAAGTGTATACGCTTTTGCATTCCAGATTTACTTCGACTTTAGCGGTTATTCAGATATTGCTATCGGAAGTGCTGCACTGCTTGGTTTTAAAATCCCTGAGAATTTTATCCAACCTTATTCAGCTCATAGCATCACAGATTTTTGGCGGCGTTGGCATATATCCCTTTCATCTTGGTTACGGGATTATGTTTACATCTCTTTTGGAGGTAGCCGGCTGTCAGACAAATGGAAGACCTACCGTAATCTTATGATTACCATGCTGCTGGGAGGATTATGGCATGGTGCTTCGTGGACTTTTGTTATTTGGGGATGTCTACATGGTACATTGTTATCAATAGAGAGATTGTGGCACAAACGGTCTCTTATAACTGCAAAAATAAAAATCCAGCCTTTCTGGGGAAAACGTTTACTAATTTTTAATTTGGTAGTTTTTACTTGGATTCCATTTAGGGCAGAATCGTTTGAAACAATGGTGGAAATATTTGTAAAAATATCCAATATTTCTTCGTCAGTTGTTCTAGATGTTGGAACAATAGCTATAATATTGTTGATGTGCTTACTGTTATTAATTCAAAATATTTCTAACAAATGGTCATATCAGGCAGCTTTTTTACGACTGCCAGTGATCATTAAATGGTGTTGTCATATAGGAGTTTGGTATCTAGTTGTTTTGTTAAATATTGATCAACCACAACCATTTATTTATTTCAGGTTTTAAATTAAGGGCTTTCAGAGGAAGACTGTGACAAACTTGATAACATCAGCAGGGCTTATATTTATTTTGGCACTATCAATGTATGGCTGGGGTCGGTTATTCACATACCGACTATTACCTAACAACTCATTTGGCTGGGCTTATCATGTATCTTTTGGTATGGCTTTATGGATATTTCTCGGTGGAGTTTTAAATGTACTCTCAATAGCCAAGCCACAAGCCCTTTTGGGAATCGTGATAATTGGACTATCTTTTTTGTTCTACACCCTCAAAACACCTTTTACACAATTTTTATACAGTTACCCATATTCATTTAAAGATATTGGGATATTAGTAAAAAAAATAAATAAAAAACCTAACTGGCTAGGCTATAGTGTACTCTATTTTTTTATTTTTATACTTATCTGTTTCTATATCAACTCCTTGATGCCATCGAAGGTATTCACCAAATCTGATGATTTTTGGGTCTATTTAGCCAGACCTTTGCAAATGTTGGGTAGCGGTTCCCTGGGAAACAACTCTCCTTTCAGTTCTATGCCAATTGATAGCTTGGGTGGACAATCTTTCATGCAGGCATTTTTTATAATGGTATTAGATTATGAATATATTAATGGCTTTGATGCAATTTTATGCTTTTTCATCTCTATTTTTTTGGTAATAGAGATTGCAGGCAAAATCAATGTACCTTTCAAAATTCTACTGTTAGCAGTCATCATATTTATTGTTTGGCATCCAATTATCAGCAATACATCAACTGTTTATTCAGCCACATTACTGTTTTTAGGTGCTGTTTCTTCATTGATGTTTTGGTATGAAAATGGTGAGTTGACACACTCCATCAGCGACAAGATAAAAATGCATATACCATTTGCTTTGTTTATCTCAGCCATTCTGACCTTAAAAACAACAATGGCACTTTATGCGGTTATATTTTTCTTTTTTGATTTTTTTGTAGGGTTGTTACTCATCAAACAACGAAAACCGTTTACAGTTGCATATGTTACTACCGGGTTAATAATTATATTAATTACGACTCCTTGGTTATTAGTTCATTTCAGCAAAATTGTAGCTGTTTTCCAGAGCATGGCAAGTAGTAGTAATCTCGACTCCAATGTTCTCCCTGCAAGTGTCTCCATATGGATTTCAATTCTTTTTAATAATATGCATCTATATTGGGGTGGTAGACTCTATTGGTTTCTAAGTATATTCTTACTTATGACTACTACAGCCTGTCTGGCTTTTACTATGCTTTGGAAAAAAAGATTTATATCGGAATCTAAACTATGGAGCACACCGATTATTTCTTTATTATTGTCAATAACCCTCTATTATTTTATTACCTCAACCGTTCTTCCTTGGGGTCATGCAATCAATCATTCAGTTCGTTACACCACACCCGGACTTTTAGCAGCCGTATCTCTTCTACCTCTTCTACTCCACTCAATTTATTACTCTGCCACTCCCAAATTAAAGACAAATGCACTCTTTAGTTACTCCCTTATAAGAACAACAATTGTACCTGCATCATTAATACTGATAGTAATATATATTGGTATGTTTTCGCCCCTTTTTGTAAATAGAATTCAAAGGTTACATAATGACAACACGATGCTTGCCTTTATGTCAAAAAACGCAAGAAAACATATGGTCCCTATAATTTCTGCCATGAGTTCAGTAGAACATAAAAATGAAATGAAAAAAATTCAGTCTCTTGTTCCTGAAGGAGAAAAATTTCTGGTTTGGATTAGCACCCCTTTTCAACTAGATTTTACCAGAAACCCGATTGAGAACGTTGCTACAATAACCTCATCATGGAATAAAATGGTTGGGTATGATATTGAACAGGTCTTACAATCATTCAAAAAAAGAGGGATAGGTTATATTTTATGGCAGAGTGGAGGATTTTCCATGAGAGGCAGACCTGCATATGCAAACATGATTGAAAATAATGATGGAAGAACGCCTCATGAAGGTTATAGTGGTGTTTATATTTGGGATGCATTCGCAGCTTTGCAAAAAAGAGGCGAGATACTTTACGATAATAAAGAAAATAAACACGTACTTTTTAAACTTGAATAATCCCACAATATGTCAATACCTATAGTAAAGTATCACATTGCAAGCTATACAAGACTATTACATCATCAGGCATCTTTAAAGATAGAGTCTTCCCTTGTTATGATGAGCAAGAGCTGCCAAGCACTTGCTAAAAAATGGTGGCTGTCAGCTCAAGTTAGAGCTACTACACATAAATAAATCAAGGAGTCATAAGTAATAATTCTGCAAGAATTTCTGTGGCTACCAGCCTGTTACCGTCTGGCTTTAAGTGTATGCCATCACAGGACAAGCCGCCATCATTTAACTCTATTAAGTCAAGTTTTTTATCCAAGGAGAGATATGATATATTGTTGCTTCCCTCGTATTTGGCTAATAAACCTCGTAATAAATTTTGCTGGATTGAGTTATCCAATCCAAGGGGAGAAACAATCAATATCTTTTTTTTGTTGGTAAGGAGCCATTCAATTGTTTTTTCATAAAAGGATAGAAAGTGTTCATAAGGTTGAGCTTTCTTTACCAGAATCTTCTTTGCCCTTACTTCCATTTTCTGCAATTCTAATTGCACATTCTGCTGACCACCTATTAATAGTTTGGCGGTAGAGTCTAAAATTTCTCCAAATTTAAAAGCAATAGATTTGCTTTGATTTGTAGGATTATCTTTTGTTGTGTTGAGTTGTGATGAGTCTCCTAGCAAATTTGGATTTTTAAGCAACAGGGCTTTTTCTTGCAGAAATGTTGGAACCAGCCGCCTGAAGCCAAATATTCTAAAAACTAAATCATCTCCTCTTGAATTTACTTTGTTTATCTTGTCTGGATCCATATCGTTATATCCAGCATAAATGATTGCCAAATCATAATTTATATTGGAAAACAACCGAGTATCATGCCAAATGCCATAAATGGCATGGGATGTGTCTGCTAGATTAACAACAGAAATCGGTTTATTGTTTTTCTTTAGCATTTCTTCTAAATAGAAAGGCCACGTTTCATTTTCTTGTACACAAACGCCAAAAGTTTCGCTTCCACCAAAGGCAGCTACTCGAAACTCATCTGCTTTTTTTTCTCCCGCTTGCTTCCCCCTATATCCTTTATAAGCATAAACTCCTTGTGTATCAGCACCAATAGTGGTTCGCAGAGCAAACTCTAGCAAAAGAATAACACTAAGGGCTAATAGCAAACTTAATAGAAACCTTATGGGAAAACGCCAAAAACTTTTTTTTAGATTTAACATTATAGATGCTTACACCGCAAAATATCTTTTTACCATAAATTTCCAGAGAAAATTATAAGTAGTTTTAATTGGAAACATGACAATTCTTTCTAAAAGTGGGGAAATCAGGTATAAATTGAATGAAATTTTGCCTACCACTCTTAACATGAAAAACAGTGTGTTAACTAAATTGCTGCCAATGTTTTGAATCATGTGGGTATGCATATCTTCCCTCAAGTGTCTTACAGATTCCATGGTTTTATCATCTAGTTGAAAATAGTTAGTATCCCAGCCATTACCATTAAAGTTATATATATAATGGTAGAATGGTGGTTTCCAGTTTGCGTATCTTTCATCCATATACCACTTATTATACGGGGTCTCCTTGAAAATACGAGTTCCCGGAACAGGAATAACTACATAGGCCATGATGGATTGAAACTGTTTTTGTAATTGTTCAAAATGTTTTCTTTCTCTATTTAAAATTTCTACAGTATCAAAATGATATCCAATAGTAGTATTTATAGTAACATCTATTTTACTTTGTTTTAATACTTCAAGATTTTCTAGAAAAATTTCATTGTTCATATTTTTCCCAATTTTATCCAGGGAATCTCGTGTCATACGTTCCACGCCCACTGCTATTGATGAGCAACCAGCCTCATAAAGATCGCTCAACATATCTGGATCAATCTTTGTGGCAACATTGGTATCGCACCAGAATTTCACCTTCCCATGAAGGTCAGATTCTTTTAGCAATTTGGCAAATTCAACAGTATCTTTTTTATTCATAGTGAAATTTGCATCTAAAAATATCACTAAGTCGTGTTTGTATTGCTCCCAAAGATATTGGATATATTTAATGCGGTAGGCTGGAGAGCTGGTCCTGAAAAAACTGTAGGAATTTGACTCTTTACCTTGGCAAAATGAACAGCTAAACGGACATCCTCTCTGGGTAACAAGAGTATTGGTTACGTTATGAGAATCCCCAGGTTTGTGTAAGTAATCGTCAAGATTGAAAAGGTTACGATCTATGAAAGGGAGTTCGTCAAGATTCTGAATAATATTTGGCCTACCAGTGTTAACGATTTTATCTTGTTTGTTATGATAGAATAATATTCCGGGAATATTGTCTAATTCAGCAGCTAAGGGATCATCGATCTGGAACGTAGATTCTAAACCGATACTTCCTTGTAAGGCACGCAGTAGTGGTAGGATAGTTAGGTCTGCTTCTTCAATAGCTACAATATGAATCCCTAACTCTAAGACCTCCTCAGGTATCGAATAAGTATGAAGACCACCGCCAATAAGAATGATGTGAGGAAAGGCAGCCTTAATTGTTGCAACAAGTTTGCTGGTTGCGAACATGTTATAGGCCAGTAGATGAAAACCAATCACATCTGGTTTTAATGTCTGGATGATCTGTATAAAATCTTCGTTAGAATAGGTTTTATAATATGAGCTGTTATCTATGATAGAAATTTCAGCTTCTTCTTTTGCGATAGTACCGATAATACCAAGTCCTTGAGAGAGTTCCCCCTTTATTTCCATAGACTCTCTTATAAGTAACAATTTCATAGCAGATCCTTTTGTTTTTGGACATATTTGCATTATTTTGGTTTATCACACTGGGGTCAGTCCTATAGACAAACTTCAACAAGAAGATTCCAAATTATTCATTATTTACAGTGAAATGATGAATAATATAGCAGAAGTAAGAGGTTTGCAAAGTACATGTTTATTAACTTTTATCTTTTACCAATTGCGTTTGAGGCAACTTGCATCAGCAAAGTGACATGGTCTAACGGGCTTGACCCATATCGTTATAGTCTTCTCTCAACAATTACCTTCTGAGCTTCAACACCCAAAACGAAATCCCGACATCGCTGTAGACCGATCCAAATGGTTTGAGGGCCTGGAAACGGGGCCTGCTTACCAGACTTCTCCTGTCTAACCCTATGTACGGAAAACATCTGATTTTACCAGAAAACGAACATAGAAAACCCTGGTCTCTTAACTCCAAATACCCTCCTAACAGCGGGTCTATCTACATAAAGGTACGTAACCCACCACAGGATTTAAACGATCACCCAGCCAGTCGAACAGCATCAATGTACTTATATAAGGTCGGTTTGGAGATTCCCATCATTTCGCAGATTTGAGCAATCGTATGTTGCTTTTCATCGTATAGTTTCACGGCCAAAGCCTGTTTAGCCTTAAATTCAACAACATCCCCTATATTTAGCGGCCTACCCCTCTGTTTAAGAACTTCGATTAGAACCTTTCATAAGAAATTATAATATTCTGCATACCATAATATAAAGATATTAAAGTAATGAAAACTGCCGCAGAAATTCAAACTAATATAACCTTTAAAAGGAGAAAATAATAAATGGCAACAAATAAGAGCTACTATTTAAACGATTTAGATTTAACGAATATGGAAACAATTTATAAACATTACAAAAACATAGGAGTAGATCTAACACCATCAAAACTTATCAGATACAGTTTATATTTGATGAATAATTATATACAAGAGACAGAAGATATAGATATTGAGAAGCTAAAATATTTAGATTTTACAAATTTAAAAGAGTCAAGTTCACTGGATATTGCAGTATTAAATATGCTTGATTCTTAAATTATTTATTTTTTTGCTTAAATTAATAATTACAGTCCAACAATTAACAGATAATAAGGAGTATTTTAAATGAGTGATTTTAACAGCATTTTCAATGAAAGCATTGAAACAGGAATTTTACGTATTAAAATGAAACGATATAACAATATAGATACTATTAGAAAAATTGAATATCTAAATAAATTAGGAATTAGCCTAAATTGTATCTCTTCATATTTGGAAATTACGAGTTCACAAGTCTATCATTACAAGTCTTCAAAGAACAAGGTAAATGAAAAAGCAAAGAAAAAGATAGATGATTTAATCAAATATGCAACTGCAAGATTAAAACAAGTTATTGAGAGTAGATTGGATTTATCTGAACAACATAAAAAGGAACTGGAGTTACTAAGAACAGAAGGACAGAATATTGTTTTATTCCCAGTAGTTCCAAAACATTCTAACAAACCATTTCTACATAGAGGAGGTTAATATAATGAAATATATTGAACATAAATACAAAGAACTAAAAGAAGCTGTTAATTTTAAAAACGATTTAGACTGGCAGAAAGACCATTATGCATCACTAAATATAAATTTAATTCCAAGTTATAATACACAAGAATATGATTTAATGAACAAGGCTGCTGGTATAATTTTAGAAATTGATGATTATTTATCAAGATCTAATTCAAGTATGTTTAGAGATGAAGAGTTTGAACTTATTGATAAATTAAAAAATGCCTGCAATCATTACACTACCAAGGAGCAAAGAGAGGATGCTTTTAAAAATTTGGAAGAGTCAGTAAATTATAGAATGCAATATATTGTTTAACAAATAAAGGGAGATATTAACTCCCATAGAATATGTAAAATTGATTTATTATTATTATTATTGGTTGTTTATGCTACGTGAAGTCTCTGGCTTTGACTTAATACTGCACCAGGGACAACACTACCTTTTTGAATTTCAGCTTTAATTGCTGCTTTATCAATCCGAACAGTTTCAAATGTTTCTTTGAATGATTCTGGTATCATTCCTTCTGATACGAAATCTACTCGAACAGGATTATTCCTTACTTTTACAAGGAACTGATCTGTTTTAACTTGTGGAATTTCAAGGACAATCATCGAGTTTAGTAGGTATTCTCTTAATCGCTTGGAATTGCGATCAAGAGATTCTCTTCTCTTTTTCATCTTCACTTCGGCATCCTTAATGGACTTGCACTCCGCTTCCATATTGAGGAAAAGACCAGTTATGTTGGCAGCTTTATTGTCAAACTGCTCGGACACTTCTTCTAGTAGTGCAACAACTTCCTCTTCGGGAAGTTCATTTTCTTCTAGTAAGTACATCAGGTTTTGAAACTCGTATGTGATCTCATAAAGTGGTTTTGACATTGGCTACTCCTACTAATGTGCTGTTTGTTGAACATTGGAACCGTTCAATTTTGCAGCTTTTCTGTTTAAGGCTTCCATTGCTGGTTGAAAGTAATTTGATGGTAAATCAGAGTAGGTACTAATTTTGGGATTAGTCCTTTGCAGCCATTGGATGAAGTCTTGATGATTACCTCCGAGTTGATTCACAAAATTTGTGATTTGCTGTACTTGATTCTTTGAAATCCTTCCGTTGGATTTATTGCTATTATTAGAACTACGATTCATCGCATTCTCTCCATCATCATCTTCTTGGATTACTCCAACGATGCTTGATAGTCCATAACGTCTTGCATAGGAGATGGCTGAACCGATTCCTTGCGGATCGGGACGTACTGGTTTGATTGGCAGTCTTCCACGGATAAATTGTCCCGAAGAATGAACCAATGTCGTAATCAGTTCGATTGCACCATCAAGTCCACTATCGGTAGTTTGAATAACAGCAATGCCATTATTACTCAGTGGTTCACGACAAGAGTTCCAAACACTACTTAAATCCGCATATTTTGATTTAAAGAAGGGATTAGAACTATCCTTGATTGCTCCTTGCATCTGGGCCTGGGCTTTGGCTAAGGCTTCCGCTAATTTTCCTATATCAGAACTCTGCATTACAAAATCCATAATATTCTCCATTTTGAAGATTAATATTAACTTTTTAATTTTGAACTTGGTTCAGTATATTCCCACCAACTTCCATTAGTTTGAAATTTGATTCTGGTGATAAAGAGTCGTACTGAGAACCTTTAGTAAACGCATTTATTACTGCGAACATTGTATCTCCAGGATCTTGTTGAAATCCCCAATCTACAGCTTCAATTTCTGTCTTGTTGAGCTGGTATCGCTTGAAAAAGACATTGAATGTCTCTTCTAAATGATCAACTTTGGAGTTGATTGAAATGCGGAACTGCTCTTGAAGAAGCTGTGATTGGTCTTCAATTTGATTGAGAACTAGTGGCAACTCCTCAATGGCTTTACGACTTACATGTCTAAACATGCTCGAATGAGTCTGCACTTTGGAGATCATGCCATTTGCACATTCTAAGCGAATGCTATAAGCATTGATTCTTAATGATGATACTCCAACTTCGCTATTGCAGATATTTATACCTGGTGTGATTAAATCTCCTTTTGCAATATCGAACGTTCTATCTTCATTAGGAATGGATATGGTTAGAAAGTTTGAATCAAGTTGCGATTGCACTTCTGTATCAGAACTGATACCAGAGGCTTCAAGTTGGTTTAAAAGTTCTACATTATCCATAACCTTATAACGATCTGTAAAAATGCCACGAATCTCTTCTCCGTCAAAACGGACAAAATATTCACGGTCTTCTTTTTGATGATCTATCCAAAAATTTAAGTTCCTGGCTTGAATTGATGGACTGCACCTTTTTAAGTAATTGTTTGGAATTTTCAACTTAGTAGTAATCATAGACTGTGCTCTTGGATTAATAGGATGAACCTGACCATTAATGATCATATTCTCTAGACTTGCAAACTGAATATTTTTTATACTAATCATCTGGTCGTGGTGATTTTGCGACATTTTATATACTTGTTGTTGAACATCTGAAAACTTCATGATTTTGACTCCTAATTATAATGATTAAATTATTATTGATATATATACAATATCTATATTAAAATGTTAAAAATAACTTATAAAATATAAAGAGTGGCCTAATGATGGCCACTCGTCTTTTACCCCTCTCCTAATTTTGATTGTTATTATTAAATATTACTACCGACAATTCGGCCCCTTACTTGCAGAAAGAATCAACCACATAATAAAGGCTGTTAAACCGCTAATAATTATCGTTTCAATAATTTCAAAAAATCCCACGATTATTGACCTCATAATAAAGAGACAACTTTCATATAAAAGAAAAAACTCGTCAATCCTAAGATTAATTTGTTTTTTCCTTCACCAATATACATATCAATTTAATAATATGTATTACTAAGTAATATCTATATTAAAACATTAAAAACACACACATACACAACTTGATAAGAACAGCATTATGTCATATAATAATATGACTAATTCTACTGTTTAAATAAAAAAGGGTAGATTTCACTTTCTACAATAAATAATATGACATTTGATTATTCAAAAGTAAGTCCAAATGATTCTCGCCCAATGGATGTTTATAAATGGTCGGAATTTCCTGAAGCTAAAAACGCTTCTAAAAAAGTATATTTTGAAGTTATGGCTCTTGGTGGTAAATTTGCTGAGGGACATAAGAAAATTATAAATAGAGAAATTAGAGTACTAATAGTTGATTTATTCGTTGCTTGGATGCAGGGAGTATGGATTGGGTATAGCAGGAAAAATGAAAGCTTCTATGGTCCTAGAAGATTTAAAAAAATATTTATATCAAAATCAATCAATAAAAGAGTTGATGCTCTTCATCATCTTGGGTACATAGACTATTTAAAAGGGCAACCCGCTTTTGGTAAGTACACTACTGGTGTTAACTCTAAAATTCGTGCTACTCAGAAGTTGATTGATATATACGAAGGAAGAGATCCTGTTTCTAATATTATAAATACTGATATGGTATTCAAAGAAGAATATTGTTATACAATAGATTATGAAACAATCCAAGATGAGAAGTTTATACCACAACCGATGGTAAATCTAATTAGATTGAAAGATGATAATAAAGAGCATATTAGCTACGAACAATTTATAGAGTTTGCAAAAGGAATAATTCCAGATAAAACATTAAGGAACATATTATTAAATTTCCAAGCATTCGAACAAGAAATAAAAGTTTATAATGAACTTGCAAGAGGAACATTTATAGATTTCTTAAAATATGGTTATGAATATACAGGCAAGAAAAATAGAACTTTGTATATGTATAATAAGGAATCATATAGAGTATTTAACAACTGCATTGGTGAGAACTACAAAAGGTTCGGAGGTTCAAGACTATATGGTACTTGGTGGGCCAATGCACCATCAACATTAAGAGACAGAATATTTATTGATGATAAACAAGTCTCTGAACTCGATTATAGTTCTATGCACTTACGCTTGTGTTTCTGGCTTAAAGGCACTGATTACAGTATGCACTTTAAAGGTGATCCGTATTCACTTGATGGGTATTTAGACTACAGACCATTATTTAAATTAATTGTACTAGTATGTTTTAATGCAAACAGTGAGAATGATGGTATTAATGCGGTACTTGGTGAAATTGCAGCAGACCCTGTGAAGTTTCATAATTTAACTAGTCTAAAATATAATGATGTGAAGTTTTACCTTGATAAATTTATTTCTAAATATTCTATTATTGGAGAATATTTCTTTTCAGGTATTGGAACATATTTACAATATGTAGATACTACAATTATTATGAAGACATTATTACATTTCGCCGCTAAAGATGTTTTTTGTTTGAGTTTGCACGATAGTATATTAATAAGAACTGATATGGCTGCTGAGCTTGAGAAGGTTATGCAAGAGTCCTGGGAATCAACATTTAGAAGTTTAGTACCAGATGAGTCTATAACTACACAGGTTGATATTGACCATACAAAACCTTTTAATTTTAAACAAGACTTAGACAAACCTGATTTTAAAGAAGATTTAAAAAATTTTAATAAAAGATATAATGATTTTAAAAAAAGCAGGAAACAAAATAACTTTATCACCATAAAAAAGACAGGAATTATCAATAATCATAATTCAACTTCTAATCAACCAATATTTATACATTCTTAATTAATAATCAATTATAATAAACTTTATTTCTATATATCCTTATTATAGGGACTATATTGATTGGTAGGGTGATTAGGGACATTTTTTTTTAAATTTTTTAAGGGGACAATATTTAATGGAAGATACTTCTAAACTAGACAAAAATCCAACTTTAAAGAGTTTCTCAAGAGATGATATTGTAGATTTTTTAAATAAGCTACCACCACCAAAGGATACTACTGAATTAAAAGATAATATTATTGAACTTACAAATCTTTTAATCGACAAGAAATATACTTTATATGATGATATTAAACTTTTTGAATATAAAGAAATATGGAGACTGCATTTAACTGATAAGATTGATGTTGCATTTTTTGTTAGTTCAAGAGGTATGAAGTTTGAAATATCTAAACTTCTAAGGAAGAAAACAGAAAAAATAGATATAAGTATCGCTGAATATTATGGTGGTGAAGATACTTTAAACAAATTAATTGCCGAACTGCTTACAGGACTATTCCACAAATATCCATATATTGATGATTATCATAAAACAATATTACTTAAAATACTTGGTTTTAAAAATGTTAATGTAATAAAAGTCTTTACTGATAAACCATACAAGGAACTTGGGGACTTCCTTGTAAAGCTATATAATAATATGCCAATTGAAGACAAGAGGACATATTATCGTGCTTTATGTTTTTGTATTTACGAGAAAGACGATCAAGTCTATTGTAGACGACAAATATTTATTGAAGATATTCCAAAATTATTAGATATTTTAGAACTGAGTTATAATAATTATGAAAATTTAAACCTTACCATTGAAGAAGAGCTTTTAATGGTGATTTAAATTTAGTAATCATTCAAATTCAGCACCATTTCTGAGTATGATCGTATACATTGTGAAAAGAGAAAATAAATTTAAGACTGTGTTTAGTGTAGTTGGGCAAGATTTCAAGATGGTTGAGTAGATGGACAACCACGCCAGCTTTGCAAGATGGTTCATTAGCAGTGCAAGAAGCCCTCTATTTGGCCTTGTGTTGCATTTTGTGGTTGTTTGCTTGGATTCGTGTTGGGCTGTTAGGGAAAATCGCTTGTACTGCTGTTTGTAGAGTCTTTTGTTGGGAGAGTTCCTTTGCAATTTAGCCACGTCTCTCTCGTGGCTCTTCCTCCTGGTCAAGTTGATTGAACATCCATAGGGCAACTTCCCACATAAAAAAAATAAGCAGAAAAACTACCACCACCACACTCTTTTTCCTCTGTAGTAGTTTTTATTGTTTTAAACCTTTTATAGTAGTTTTAGAATCTGTAAGTATGCGGTAATATTGAGAACTAAAACCGAAAGGTTAAACGATTGGGGGCTAAAGGTTAAACGATTGGGGGCTAAAGGTTAAACGATTGGGGGCTAAAGGTTAAACGATTGGGGGCTAAAGGTTAAAAGGTTTATTGATGAGTTTTAACCTTTGATGTACTATTAATATCTTTCTTAACCAGCTGGGGAGATGGCCTTGAAGAAGAATGAGGTTGCTAAACATAGTGCAGTTATCCAAATAAGTAATAAAATCACACTATTCCAAAGAAGAGCTTGGAATATTCTCTTAGCCAATGCCTTTTTTGACCTTAAAAATCCTGATAAGAAAATATTTAAAATTCAACTCACAGAATTATGTGCCCAACTAGGGCATAAATATACTAACAAGAAATATTTGGAAGTTGATAAGATATTAGGAGAATTAGTTAATTACTCTGTAAGGTGGAACCTTCTAGGAAAAGGAGGTAAGGAAATAAGAGGTTCCGCTGCATTACTTGCAGGTTTTGAAATAGTTGACGGTGTTTGTAGGTATGATTATTCAGAATTATTAAGAGAAAAAATAGCTAATCCTAAAATATATGCAAGAATAAATCTTACAATTCAGAACAGGTTTAGTTCTAAACACGCTCTTGCATTATATGAATTGTTTGAAGATTATAAAGGAGTAAAAGAAACTCCTTGGATACCAATGGAAGATTTTAGAGAGCTTATGGGGCTTGATAATAATGAATATCCTGAGTTCAAAACTTTAAAGTATCACGTTATTAACAAGGCTCTAAAAGAAATAAATAAAGAATCTGACTTATCAATCAAACTGCATACAAGTAAAAACAAAAGAAAAATAGATGCAATAAAGTTTGAAATTACAGAAAAAACAACATATCAATTAAGTTTAGATTTTCCTCCAATACCATCATCAAAAGAAGTTGAAACACTACAATCAGGTGATTATAAAAACAAATTATTTAATAGTTTAATTAAATATGGCTGTTCCCCTAGTGAGTCAGAAAAATATATAAAAAAATATCCAGTAGAAATAATAGAACGAAATTTAAAATATTGTATAGAAGAAGATGGGAAAGGTAAAATTGAAAATAAAAGAGGGTTTATTAAATCAGCATTAGAGAGAGATTTTGCTTTTGAATGTGATAATACTACCAATAAAAAAGATATAAAAGCTATTAATAAAAATAATATGGATAAGATTATTAAAGAGTGGAAGGATGGCAATAAGAGTAAGGAAATAGAAGATAAAATTGAAGCTTATTATAAAGACGCTGGAAATCCAATATATAAACAATGGAAGAGTTTAGTTTAAAATAATTACTTGCAGTTAATATTATTTATTGATACAGTTGGTTAACAATTTAAATTAACCTCTTAATGGAGATATTAATATTATGGCTAAGAAACAGTTCACAGACAAAGACGTAGCAGCACTTGATAATATTCCAGAGATAGACGAATTAATAAATAAATTAACAGCAAGAAAAGATGAAGTAGAAGCAGAAATTAAGGATTCAGTTTTAGGTTCTGTTATAGAACTTCTTGAAGCCAAAGGACTTGGAAGAGAGATTTTGAGTGAGTTAGTTCCTTCATCTACTGATGGTAGAAAAAAGAGAGTAGATAGTGGAGTTAAGCAGGAACCATATTATAGAGATCCTAATGACCATTCTAAGACAGCTGGGAAGCGTGGACGCAAACCAGCTTGGTTAGTATCACTAATTGAAACTACTGATATTGAAGCATTAAAAATTGAAAACCAATAATATGTTTGAAATAAAACCAGAAAATATGATGCTTATTAAGTTCAAGGAAAATCAAGGTTCCGACCAGGAGTATTATATTCCTCCTGAAGATTTAGTAGGTGAGATTGACTGTTTAGCTGAGCTTGGTGCACAGAATATTGAAATAATAGATTGGAAAGGAAATATAGTTTATGATGAACTTGGTTTCTTACCATCAAATATAAATTAATTACTTCTTCCCTTTTCCTTTCTTTTTAGATTTTTTCTTGTCTTTTTTAGTCGTAGAGCCTTCTTTCGAGGAGGTTCTATCTACTTTTTTACCTTTCTTCTTGTTCTTCTTCTTAACTGGTTCCTTCTTATCTTCAATCAATAAAATCTCCTTTTTAGATGCTGCTGCTAATAGGTGATTTTGTTGATTAATTGTTTCTAACAATCGGTTAATCTCATTATTTTTAAATTCTATTTCCCCATGCAAAAAAGATTTTTCACTAGTGGTTTCACTATCGGTTGTTTTATTGCAATAGGTGTCAATAGCGGTTTCTATTATTGTCGCTTGGGAGATTCCATCCTGTCTGGCCCTGCTCTTGATAAGATCAATAGTGGATCCTTTCAACATAGCAGAGAAGCCTTTCTTCTTTAATTTCATAACTTTACTCGGTGTTGATAATAGGTTTCTATTGTGGTATAATAGCGGTTTAACTATAGGTATTGCAAGTGGTATTTTTCCGATAGTGGAAACACTATTGAAACCGTAGGGGAATGATTGTTATGGGATGGTTTGGTGTTCAAGAAGACCCCTTCATTGATTTTGTGGAAGAAATTACTAACACTAAAATTGGGGGGAAATATTATTCACACAACTATTTCTCACCAAAGGACAAACCAAGTAAATCTAATCTTAAAATATCTGACCATTTAAAAGTTGATTATTATATAATATCAACAGGTATAGAAAAGAATAATAAGAATTGGATTGTATATAATGATGAGCATGCTGATTCTGTAAGGCTAAGAGAACTTGTTAAAGCAAAACAAGAGACTCATTCAAGCGATAAAATTAAAGAAAAACAAAGCTTTAATCTTTCAGGAACACCAGAAGAATACATAAAAAATTTAAAAAACAAAACTAACTCAGATAAGGGCGGGGAAATAATAATGAGTGAAGAAGAAGAAAAAGCCAAATTTATGAAGTCTATGGAAGCGATGGCAACAGCCAAGGGCCAAACGCTTCCAGAGCTTTTAGATTTAATACAGAATCAGGATGATCTTGCAGATTATGAATCTTTGGGAGTAATTGGAAAAAAACATAATGCAGAGGTATCATTAGAAGACTTCGAAAAAGCAGAAAACTACTTGGAAAATTGTAGTGATTATGAACCGCAAAATGCATATGACAATGCAACCTTCCTTTTGTTTAAAGAAAAAGATGATAATAAAATTGCTAAGTTAGAAGACTATAAAAAATATCTAACATACAATATGGAAACAAAGCGGAAGAATAGGTTAAATGAGAATAAACAATGCAAACCATATCGGAAATGGGTTTATGAAAAATCTGATGAAACAACAGATATGGTTGGAGAATCATCGTTCTTTAAAAGTTTATTAATGACACTAAAAGAACAAAAAGAACAATATGTTAAAGATTCTTTGCATAGAAGCGGTGAAGTGAGTTTTTCCTTCGTAGTTAATAGAGCAATCAAACAGTTGGAAGATAGAGAAGGAAAAGAACAGTTCTGGAAGCCGAAGTCTGAAAGAGCAACAGGTAAGAAAAAGATTACAAGAAAAATGATGGATGACTTTCTCTTTGTGGCTAATGGCAAGACTATTATGCTTCCAGAAGGCACTAGAGTATTTAAAATCCGAGGTGAAAACTTTGGAGATGATGGTGAGCAAGTTAGAGACTTTATTCTGCAACACGGTAAAAAAGATAATTTTAAAGACGCAGTTTCTAATCTAATTCAAAAGGATTAAATGGATTTGTAAAACCATTCAATGGAACAGGAAAACATTAAATATTTAGCCTTAATATTAGATTAAATAAAACATTGTTCAAAATAATAATGGCTATCTCTAAAATATAGGGGTAGCCATTTGTATTTATGGGATTATATCTAATATTAGAAACTACTATATTTGAGCATCACAATTTTACTAGATGTAGAGTTAAAGATTTTTTAAAGGACTATTTGAATCGTCGTATTAGTTGGTTATACGCTTCGTGAGAACCTATCCAAAACCAATAGATAGTGTCCATTCTGATGGCTCCAATTGCTCTCCACTTTAATCCGATTCTAACAGAGTAAACTTGGTCTTTTTTACCCAGTCGCTTGAAGTGCAGACTTTTGTGGTATGGGTTAACACGCCAAAGTTGGTAGGTTGTTTCTGCTTGAATTTGTATCTGTTTTGGTAGTTTGTGAAAAAACTTCCAAAAGTCAGGTATAGCTTGGGATTTCATTTATTTATTAGATTTAAAAACATCTGTTGGGTCAGGGTAAATATCACCTTTTGAGATAGAATCATCAACTTTTTTAAGCATATGGTCTATGAAGAGTAAAGACTCTGGACTACTAGTCATTGTATCCCACTCTGCTTCTTCTTCGTCTGTTGAAGCAGGAACGGGAGAGTGAAGCAAATTAAGTATGGCATTACCGAACTTCTCTTGGTCTTCTGGAGGAAGCACGTTTAACTTTTCTATAGCTTTTTCGAGAACGCCAACCATATTAATACTCCTAAGATTAATTATATCGTTTTTAAAGCAGGTCTATTACAGAGAGCAAACTGCTTTATTTTTTTCCTCTTGGTTCACATCGACATAGAGCATAGTTGTTTGAATGGAGCTATGGCCCATCAACTCTTTCAAGGTAAAAGCATCGACCTTCTTAGAGAGTTTTCCAGCAAAGGTTCTACGGCCACTATGGGAGCTGGCATTGATGCCAAGGTCATCGAACAGCCGTTTAAAAAATACTACTATTGAATTTCCGCTCATACCCTTATCGGGATTACGGATACTATAAATAACTGGGGAATCAGTAGTAATGGACTCCTTACGATTTTCAAACAGCATCTCCAACTCTTTTTTAAGTTCTGGATGTATTGGCACAGACCTACCGCCAGAACTTCCTTTGGCAGTAGTGTTATAAATTTCGATTGAATCCCCAACCGTTTCTTCACTGGTTAATATTGATCCCCAAGTTAGTCGCTTCATTTCCACTGCTCTAAGTCCACCGTAGAAGGACAACATAGCCATAACCCGATTACGGACAGGATTACGAGTTGAAGAGAGATATGATAGTACAATCTCCTGCTGTTTTGATGTAATTGTCTTTGCGTGACGAACTAACATTGAAACTCCCTATAATTGATAATCTTATATTAATATATAAGATAGTATTATCAAAACAGAAAAGAGTCAACAAAAATCGGGGAAAAGGGCCGAAAAAGGCGGTTTTTTGATAATCAAATCTATATTCTATTATCAAATCCTCAATTTTGCGGCTTACTGCAAACTTTTGCAGTAGTTAGCAAGCTCCAGTCTGTGGTGATTATTTTCTGCTTTGGTGTGTGATGGTGTGCGACTTTACAAAAAAAGTTTGGATTGTACTGGTATTGATGTTGCCAATTGGTCGACATTTAATTTATAACAAGTCGTACTACCAAGGGGAATGGGCCTACTATGAATACCAAACTATTAATACTGTGTTAATATGAATACCAAACAGTAAATTTTGATTTGTTTATTGGTATTCAAAATTATCAAACATTTGCATCAGTTGGTATCTTCTCAATGTGTTCACCTTGTTTATTAAGATATTCAGCAATTCTATTTTCTGAATTGTAGAAGTGGTGAGGATTTCTTTCTATTCCTACAGATTGTCGTTTATTTATAGTGCAAGCTAAAGGAGTTGAACCCTTTCCCATAAATAGATCTAATACCTTATCACTTTCATTTGAGAAATATAAAATAAATAGCTCTAATAATTTGATTGGTTTTTGTGTGTTGTGATGCCCGTGTTTATTCCTCTCATGTCCTCCGCATATGGGTAATAATATATAATTTGGCTGTTGTCCTCGTTCATAGTTGAAAGTGTGGGGTTTTCCCTCCTTCTTCATTACTATGATGAATTCTGTTCCTTGTTGAAAGCTATTTTTATTAACCGCAGGTACGGGGTTTGTTTTTACCCATACAAATACGTCAATTAACTTGAACTTGTGATTGTCCGTTAAGTAATCTATAAAATAGCTGATTTTTGATTTATCAAAAAAGGAAACAATGATTCCTCCTTTTTTAAGTACTCTCGAACATTCATCAAGCCATTTATCACAAAATTTATAGTACTCTTCTACATTTCCAAAAGTATCCCAATCTCCAATGTCTGTTTCTGAATCTTTGTAACTTAAGCCGTATTTAGGTCGTGAAACATCTATAAAATATGGAGGATCAGTTAAAATTAAATCAAAATACCTGTCTTGGAATTTTTTTGTAGCTTCTAAACAGTCAGAATTTATAAGCAACGGTTCATACAAAAATGGTTTCTGTGTGCCATAACTTTCTAAAGTCTTAATCCTGAAACCTTTATCCGTTTTTATTCTCTCTACTAGAGAGTAATAATAGGTACCATTTGTCTGTTTTTTGCGGATAAAAGCCAAAAATATATACCTTATTTTAAAGTAATGGAATACCAATATAATTTATATACAGGATATGTGAATACCAAACAAGGTTTTTTCTTTTATTATTGGTATCCATATTGTTTTGCAAAATGGTAGATTTGGTACACTATATCTGTTTTCTGATTTGATGGTTTAGACGGTAGTGTGAGGGAGATTTGATAATCTAAGCAACATTCTATTATCAAACTTGAAATGGAGGGGGTTCTTGTTCTCTTCGGGGGAACAGTTGTACGACCGCAAATAATTTCTAAATATCAGTCTGCCTATAACCTTGCTCTATTGGTGGGTCAAAACCCTCAAAGGTACCTAAACCGCCACTTATTCATAGATTTATTTTTCAGTGTAATTTGTCCGATTAGATATTCTCACAAACGAACGTTTTTAATAATCCCAAAGTAAACATCATAAAAACCTCTTAAAATGGGGTTTGAAGCCCAATGGAACGAAAAGTTGCGGTAAGCACCGTCTACCGTTTTCCTTGCGTAGTTTTTCTGAACGGGTTTTCTTGTGATTCTCAGTCAAAAAGGTGTGCATTTCCATGGCGATTAAGACCACCAGATAAACCCTCGTTTTTCGGACGGCACGGAACGGTTTATGCCGACGACAATTACCAGCCCCTTCAAGATATCCATAGGGAAAAAGTGTTTAAATTCAACAGGCTTATTTCCTTAGCGCAACTTTCCGCTCCAAAGGGCTTCAAACCCCAAAATATAGGAATTATCATTCTCAGAAACAGTTCTCGAAGTCTAATTCTCAATATTCTGTCCTCACAATGAGTTTTAATAATGTAGGATTCTTCATAAATTTGCCCTCTAAATTAGCCACCGAAATTGGGGGGAAGTAATTAGCGTATAAGCTGGCTACTATTATCCATGAAACAGCTGATAAATCAATATATTACACTATACACTTAACCATAACCATCCTGGTTTCGACAATAACTACCTATTGTGGGCATTGACCACAAATAAAATTATCTTTATCTTTTTTTATATGAGCTTGTCGTAGCTCAGTATATTGTTTCCCATGCCATATTTCAGATATATTTTTACAGTTATGAATATTTCCAATTGGGTAGTTGTTGGTATGCATACGTATACAGCACGGTGATACCTCTCCATCTGAGGCAATAAACATAGAACTAAACGGCCAAATACAGTTTCCTATACGTTTGGTCGATGGGGAGTGGCGCACTATAACCGGACTAAAACGAATTCGAGCGCGTAACTGTTGTACAGCATTATCTATCTGTACGGTATATTTGCTGGCTTCATGAGTAAACTCCTTGGCTTTTTTATAACCATCTTCACAAACTGTAAACCAGTTCTCAATATTGATTAACAGAATATAATCAACACCAAGTTTAACTGCCATATCACCGATTAAGGGAAGTTCCTGATAATTCTCATGGCTAACTGTGACATTCAACCCAACAAAAATATTTGATTTCCCGGCCTCCCGCTCTTTTATCAAGGTCGTAACTCCTTTGAAAACTTGGTTTAAGTCTGGACCGCCCGGCCTTAACTCACTTGCTTTTTGCGGATCGACAGAATCTATACTAATGCCAATATCAAAAAAATATTTATGTATAATGTCACGGACACTCTTTTTATTTAGTAAGGTTCCATTGGTCAAACTCCAAGTCACAATATTGTGCTTTTTCAGCTTTTCCATAATCTCTTCTAGATTTCGATTAAGGAATGTCTCACCCAATCCTTGCAAGCTGACATACTTGAGGTTTGGAAACAGGTTTAATATCTTATCTATATCCTCTGGAGTTAAATCTGTCTTTGTTCTGCTCACATCCCCATTTAAGCGAGAACAGAAAATGCATTTAAGATTGCATTGTACAGTGGGCTCAATTTCCAAATAGTGTGGTGAACTCAAAGGAGAGGTAAAAGATATTTTATTTAGTTTTCGAAAAATAAAATATTTTTTAATCAAGCGTAGCAAACGTTTAAAGATCATAATGCCTACTTATACCTTTAGACATGGGATTTGACATAATATTCATTGTTACCTAATTAAGGCCAGTTGAGAGAACTGTATAACAAATAAGCAAAAAATGTTACGATGGCTTGTGCCAGATTGACAAAAGCTATCTCAATTACCATAAACTTGCCAATGGCAAGTTTATCGATCCCCAGCAAAAGCAATAGACCTAACCAACCAGCATCAACAGTACCTATACCTACAAGTGTAATTGCAAACAGACCAATTAAGTATACTGACATGGTCTAATGGACTTGACCACCCCAGTTAAGAGATAATCATTTTAACTGGAGGATCAAAAAATGAAACCAAGAAAAAAGTATTCAAAAGAGTTTAAGCTGGATGCTGTTAGCCTGGTGCTTGAGCAGGGATATTCACGCATCGAAGCAGCAAGGAGTCTTGAAATTGGAGCTCCCTTGATTGGACGTTGGGTCAAAGAATATCAAGATGATGGGCAGGCATTTCGAGGCAATGGGAAGCTAACGCCAGAACTGGAAGAGATCAGAAGGCTTAAGGCCCAGGTCAAATGCTTGATTATGGAGAAAGAAATATTAAAAAAAGCGACGGTCTTCTTTGCAAAAGAAATGAAGTGAAATACACTTTCATAGCCCATAATAAGAAGACCTGGCCTATAAATATGATGTGTCGAATCATGGGCGTAAAAAGCAACAATTTTTATAGTTATCAAAAACGGAAAAGAGAAAAACCAGAAGATTTTCGTCACAAAGAAATGATTGATTTAGTGAAAGAAATTTCCATATCAAGTCAACAGACATATGGACAACGTCGAATAAAGAAAGATCTTATTATTAATGGCTATTTTGTTGGTAGATACAAAACCAAGAAGCTCATGGAAGAAGCTAAAGTGTGGGTTCGTCACCGTAAAAAGTTCAAGGTGACAACAGATAGCAACCACAAACTCCCCTTATATGAAAACGTACTTAACAGAAATTTCTATACAGAGATGCCTGACCAAGTTTATGTCTCTGATATTACGTATATTTGGACTCAAGAAGGTTGGCTGTATTTGGCTATTGTGATTGACCTGTTTTCTATAAGAGTGGTCGGCTGGAGCATGGGATCGAGGATGAAGGCCAATCTGGTATGTGATACTCTAAAGATGGCGATATGGCAAAGAAAACCTGCTGCTGGACTCATTGTCCATTCTGATAGAGGCTCGCAATATGCCAGCAAGGTTTATATGCAGCTATTGAAAACGCACAGCTTTATTGGAAGTATGAGCAGAAAAGGTGATTGTTGGGATAATAGTGTAGCGGAAAGTTTCTTTGGCTCTATGAAGCAGGAACGAGTTCAATGGAAGAGCTATCAGACGAGATATGAGGCTCACCAAGATGTGTTGAATTACATCTCAATGTTTTATAACTGTAATCGGTTACATTCGTATATTGGTTACAGGAGTCCAATGCAGTTTGAATTGGATATGCTGGAACTGAAAAAAATTGCTTAACTGGAGTGTCTCAATTTAGTTGACCACGTCATAGTTAGTGCTTCTAATGGGGATATGCATATACTCACAGCCCACATCATAAACACTATGCCTAACTCTCTGCAAGACATCTTATCTTGTTCTTTCACATATGGAAGTAAATTGGTGCCAAAAACTATCCAGCTAAAGCATGTGGTTTCAACCTTGTGTGTGGAAAAAAAGACTGTAGAGAATTTATTTATACTGATTTGAGGTTTAAGCCCCACTGTATGGATAAGTATAAGTTTGTAGACATTATAAATGACTTGCCATAAACTGTTCATCAATTCGCAAAATAGGCACTTAATTAGGCACAAGACTAAAAAATGATATAGGAGACACTTTCCGCCAATGAAACTCTTTGGTTATGCCCGTGTATCTACCAAGCCAGCAATCTCTTGATGCGCAGGTTATTCGATATTATATATCTGGGTTAGATCTTATCCATTTCTTGCCAGCAACATCCATGGTTATACATATCTAAATTTAGTGGACGATTCGTGCTTTTTAATTCGTTAGAATACTTATGCTTTCTCAGTGTTGTACTGATTGTTAGCTGGATAGTCGTTGGGTTTCCCCGGCTGCGAATATTTATCCTGCTACTTGCGAGTTATGCTTTTTATTTCTCAAATAATGGCTGGCAGATTTTTCTCATTCTATTTTCTACCCAAATTGACTATTTTGCTGGTTTAGCCATAAGTGAAGAAAAAAGTGAGAACAAGCGCAAATTATGGCTTGGAATATCATTATTCGCCAACATTGGC
>Ga0233435_1001337_pt1 | contig 24019 bp, 27 predicted proteins | sample SI_122_August201_3_FD_182735 | JGI IMG/M metagenome (GOLD analysis project Ga0233435, IMG submission 182735) | Seawater microbial communities from Saanich Inlet, British Columbia, Canada - SI_122_August2016_135_MG | ecosystem: Environmental > Aquatic > Marine > Inlet | place: Canada: British...
TTTCGCAAAAGAAGGATATTAAAAAATTAGTATTCTATACTTATAACGCCGAAATGAGATTTATTAAAACTAAATTAGAATCAAAGGGATACAGTGTAGCAGTAGTTAATGGTAAAACCACTTCTAAAAACAAGGCGAGTATTTTAGAATCGAAATGCTATGATGTGCTGTTGGCCCAGATTAAATCTGGATCAGATGGGCTGAACCTACAGCAATACGGGCAAGTATACTTTGTATCTCCTCACTGGAATCCAGCGGTTGAAAAGCAGGCAATAGCACGTATATTTAGAATAGGACAACTCGCTTCTAAAGTCAACGTATTCTACTTTGTATCTACATTTGATATTAAAGGACAATATTCATTGGACGAATACTGTATGGATATAAAGAGGACCAAGCAGGAGAAAATAGAATACTTATTTGAAAAAGAAGATTAATCTATAAATTAGACTCATTATTAATGTAAAAAACAAAAAAACAAAAAAACAAAAAAACAAAAAAACAAAAAAACAAAAAACAAAAACAAAAAACTAGGAAAAATAGACCTATTTTTGTTTTAATCCGTCGATTTCAATTATTATTTTATAAATTGACAAAATTTTTGTACTACAATAAATAATCATACAAACACAATATTCAACCCTAATCAACACAATATCATTAATCATAATATCTAATATGTCTCGCTGTCACACCAAATCTAAGTTCTGTGGATTCTGTAAAAGCGCTGGAAAACCGCATCATGTATACATCAGCCACTACCCAAAATCCAGTCCAGGAAAGGACGGTGTAGTGATTTGTCCTACTATACTGGCAACAGTATGTGGCTACTGTCGTAAGACAGGGCATACCACCAAACATTGTCTGGTGTTAAAACAGAAAAATAATAAGAGAAGACACAACAGGACGAGGGGACCGGTTTTGAAAAAACAATATCGACCTGCCGCTTCAACAAAACCAGTGTCAAAAAAGACAAATAACAATAAGTTCTTTGCTCTAGACGACTGTCACGATGAAGAGGACTTCCCATTGCCATTGTTAACCAATGCTGCTGCTATTTCAAATCCGGTGCCACAAGGCGCATGGTCTAAGGGTATTAACGATGCTGTTAAGGAAGACAGATTGTTTGAGAAACAATCGGACTGCTCCACAAGTGACGAAGAAGATGTAATGATTCCATTAAATGAGAATTCATGCGTCCTTAAATGTGATCTAGAGCAAGCGTATGAAGTGCTAAATTCATATAAACCAAAAATCACTAACTGGGCGGATTGTCTTGACAGCGACTCAGACTCAGACTCAGACTAATTACCAATTACCAATTACATAAAAAATAAAAAAGGAAAAACAAAGAAAAAATAAAAAAGGAAAAACAAAGAAAAAATAAAAAAGGAAAACAAAGAAAAAATAAAACAAAGAAGGGTTGCCTTATTTTTTTAATAATTGTTAAAACAATCTAAACATAAATACACAATATTATTAACAAGAATGTCTTCCGCTCAGCGTATTAAAAAAGAATTACAACTATTTATGAAGGATCCACCCGACAACTGTAGTGCTGGTCCAGTCGAAGATGATATATACAATTGGGAGGGAACTATTATAGGACCAACAGAGACTGTATATGAAGGTGGAATTTTTCACCTTGAGATTCAATTTCCAAAAAACTACCCTTTCAAATCTCCAAAAGTGAGATTTTTAACAAAAATATATCACCCTAATATCAATAGTGGTGGCTTTATTTGCCTTGACATATTCAAAGACAACTGGAGTCCTGCTTTGACTATTTCCAAAGTATTGCTGTCTATATGCTCTTTATTGACCGATCCCAACCCAGACGACCCTTTAGTAGTCGATATTGCAAATGAGTATGTAAATGAAAGAGAAAAATACGACAATACGGCAAGATCATGGACCCAAATATATGCTTCTTCCTAATACAACAGTAATTCGTAGTATGGCTTGAATTATTTGGTCCCCAATATGTAAATGAGAAAAAGGTATAGTCATAACAAATGTATCCCAATTACATCATTTAATAATGATGTATTTGAAAAAATAGATTTATACGAAAAGTCGGCAATGCCAGACGAAGGATGGTTTCATTCGTGTGTGAATTGTGGGCTTTACACAGCGAATACTATATTATTCACGCGCTCTTTTTTTTTAAATAAAAATTGTGAATTTTGGATGCATTTATGTAATTCATGCAATAAAAGGATTTCGCACGGCATAAAGGACTATATTATATTTAGTAAAAAAAGTTCCAGCATGGTAAGAGACTATAAAATACAGAATTTGAAACTAAATCATCAAGGACATACTGATTTAGACGCACTTCCACCAGTAATTTCTAATTCATACTCCTGATCTTTGCAAATACGCAATGCTTTAACACGGGCAGTTTGGTCTGCTGAACTGAGAAATTTATTATCGCCTTCAGAAGCACATGATTCGGCGAGTAGAATCTCTTTGGATGCTTTGTTTTCGGTATGTGTTTTGCTTTCGGATTCAGGCATTTTTTTCCAAGTCGTTTTTGGGTCAACATAATGTTTTATTCTCGTTCTATACAAATTATGGTAAGATTGCTGAATAATTGGTGTTTTATTATGGGCGCTGGCACATTTGCTCTTGTTTACACCCGTATTCGTGACAGCAATATTATATCCCCCACCAGCTGAGTTCATTGCTCTGTGGCGTTCTTTGTTTAACATTTTTCTTTTTAAAACGTGTAAAGACATTATAATTTAATATTAGAAAATAATTTAATATTAGAAAATAATTTAATATTAGAAAATAATTTAATATTAGAAAATAATATTATAAATTGCCAAAATTTTTGTACTAGATATTTAATTATAAAAAACAAACCTAAAACAACAACTTTAAACCAAATATTACTAATACTATTATATCATGAATTTTAACATCGAACAAGTATATGAAAAGAAGCTAAACGTATCGGAGCATTTCGTCCGGAACTCTTCAGATAAAGATGGAATTACACTTTGTATTCCATTTGTATTTAAACATATCACTAAGAAAAGGGTATTTGCCGTTTTCAGGGCGCAAAAAGTAGGGCATATTGAGCGCATTGATATTGTTTCAAAAGATGAAAAACACAATAGGGTGTACGTTCATTTTGCTCCTGGTGGCTGGAACATGCGGCATCAAGATAGTATTGATGTATTGCTTAACATGAAGGCGTCCATTCCATGGATTGTTCCATATTCCCATACCGGATATTGGAAAGTGTGGATTTCGAATTCCGCGAAGCCAGAACTAAATGCGGAGGCACAAATAGTTCCTCGTGTTAAAAGACGCGAAACCGTTGACTTATCACCTCGTCCATCAACAAATGTGTTGCGAGTAAATACGGTTATGCTAGATCTAAATGACCCTATTCAGGCACGTATTTCATCCTCATCTCCTTCTCCCTCTCATTAATAATACCTCAATCTCACTTTACATTACTCCGAATATATAAAAAAAACAAAAACAAAAAACAAAAAAACAATCCTTATGGATTATTTTTGTTTAAATGTATGATGCTAACGTGTCGTTTTGGTATGTTGTGTATTGCCTTTATGGAGATAAATTATCCAGAACCATGGTTTGTCGTAGAATATTTTTATATTTAGATTACTCATTAATTTTTGTTTTATATTGTTGACATATGTATTATTATGCCAGTAACTGTAATGAACATGAACGATATTACTATTTTTTCCCCTATTTTCAATGATGTCTATTTTTTTTATTTTTCCAAAATTATAGATATTAAATACATCAAAGATTTGTTTTTTTTTGATGTTTTTACAAACTCTTGGAATACAAAGTGTATTATTATTAAACATGGATATATGGATTTTCAACTATCCATATTTATAAATCAATTTATAAAATGCAGTCTCTTGTATTTGTTATTATAATAAGAAAATTTACTATGTAAATTTTTAATAAAGATTATTATACGACAAAGTTTATCCTAGGTTAGCTGTTAAGAGACATATAATATTAGTGTGATTTATTTAAATTGATTTCATTTAATTAATTAATTTACAATATTATTAATACCAAATAAATAAAATAATGAGTCGTTTTCAAGATATATCCAACAATCGTTTTACACGAACCCGTGATACCAATTCTTTTAATCGAGAAGGTAGCAGGTCATCTTTTAATAACAGAGGTTCATTTAATAGGGATTCGTCGAATAATAAATTTAGAACAAATAGTAGGTTTAATTCATCCGGTGGCGACAGATTTAATTCATCCAACCATGGTAGGTTTAACTCATCCAATAATTCAGCACCACTTCATTTAAAAACAAATAATAGGTGGAGTCGTGACAATGACCGAAACGACCGAAACAATTCATTTACAAGAAGAAATCCCCGGCGCAACGCAAATAACAGCGACGAACCAATTGAAAGTAAATTTAAAAATATTGGTTCGTTGGAGATGGGAATCGATGATATTAAATGTAAACCAAAACAAAACAAGAAAAAGAAGAAAAAGAAGAAGCATGTTAATATGCATGAAGAAGAAACGGACACAAAAAAACACTTAAAAATTATGAAAAACTCAAAAAAATATGACCTAACGGAGGAAGACAATACTTTACTCGATTCATCAATTATAGATCAATATAAATATGAAGTTATTGAAGAAAGCGAAGAAGAAGAAGTCGAGGGAGAGGTAAACGTCGAACCCACCGATTAGTAAAAATATAAAATAATAAATAATACCATTTTTTATATGGATGATATAAACTTTGAAAATTTGGATGATTCATGGATAAATGAAATAAATGAGGACGAGGCAATATTCAATAAATTTTATACGTCCACTCCAAATTATGTGAATTTGTATATAACTTATCTCGACGATAATAATCATATCGTTCACATAAAAACATCAACCACGTCGTTGAAAGACAGTGTATTGCCTAAGTCAAAACTTATTTACTACATAAGTAAATATTCGCATTTTCATAAAAAGAAATACAAATGCGTGGATATAATAAAGTATAATATAGATATAGATTCCAAGCGAATACAAAAATACATAGACCATTCCATGTCATACAATTACTTGTCTCAAGTAAGTAAAACAGATGATATACACTGGAAAAACAGTGTAGAAATATTACATCCTATCAATTCATTGTACATATTTTTTAAGCAATACAAACATACAAATAAAAGGCGGACTAAAAAAAAACTCCATTTTACCAGAAAAAAAACCAGAAAGCAAACCTACTAATAAATTTCACTTAGTCGTTAAGATGAATAAAAACAACTTAAATTTAGGACAGAAATATTATTATTATGGATAACTATGGAAAAAAGGGACATATAGAAGAAGAGTGGATTCTGGATCACACCATGACAGATGATTTAACACGCACAGACATATATCGATATATAGTACAGCTTAATTTCCAATTGGTAAGAACAGACCATTTATTAAACCTCAAATACAAGTGGAAAAAATTATTGAAACAATTGTTTGCCTCTCCATCCACGTATGTGAATGAAATTATAGTTGTTTGCAAATTAGTATTATACACAAGAGATATACATTTTGGGAAGGGCGAGCGTGATTTATCCTATATGATGTTATTGACATTGTATGAGGTGAACGCAATGATGGCGATCATGCTTTTTGACTATTTTGTTAAAAAACTACCAAATAAAACGTCGATTGGGTGTTGGAAGGATTCAAAGCGAATGGCACAGTATATACTGGATGAAACCGACGATAAAAAGCATAATTTAATACTTTATATTGTAGAAGTAAGCAATGTGTACTTGAAATCAGACCATGACAGAATTACGGATATATACAATTTATTCAACGAAGAAGATGCCGACAATGAAAAAATAAAACAATACATAAAAAAATATGAGGATTTAACATTGGCGGCAAAATGGCTTCCCAGGAAAAGCTGTAATAACCATAAGTATGGGTGGTTTTTTACACAACTGGCAAAAAATATGTACGGCGATTATTTCAAAACTATTTATTTGAAAAATGGGAAGGTGAATCAGAAACTTTTTAAAAGGGCGCTTAATAAATGTGAGATGAATTACAGAAAGATGTTGTCATTTGTAAATAAACACCTGAATGTAGTAGAAATATTACAATGCTCGCATAAAACAAACGAGATTGATTTTTCAAAGATACCCGTAAAGGCATTGAATCAATACCATAGGTCGTTCATGCAAACGCATACGGAGACACATAAATTATGTTTTCAAAATTATACAAAATATATAGATAACGCAACCCACATCTCCAACCATTTGTACTTGTATCAAATAGTGAAAAAAATAATTGAAAAGAAATTATGGTGTTTTCCTGATAATTTTCCAGAAAAACAATTGGCAATAAAAATGTGGAACAGTAGAAAGACCCCTATAAAACATATGAAAAATATACCAGTTATAGATATGTCCCAATCTATGGGGAAAGTCGGCTCCTACAACGCGATTGCTCTGGGCGTATATATATCGGAGCATAATACTGGTGATTTTAAAAATAATGTCCTACTATTTGGCAACAAACCACGATGGATTTCATTGAATAATATGAATATTTGCGAAAAAGTAAGGGAAATAGTCAAATACAATCACAATGTGAATAGTGATTTGTACGGAGTATTCAACATGTTAATTGACATAGTGAAACGAACCGAACTTCCTATAGATGAATTGAAACCATTAACGGTTACTATTTTGTCGGATATGCAGATAGAAGACAACAGCAAATACGAACGGGTGACAAGACTTCCTTTTTACGATAATATTAAATCTATATTTAGAGCAGAAGGCATTTCACTACCTCAAATTGTGTTTTGGAATTTGAAACATAGCAATGGATTTCCTATTTCCGTAGAAAATGATGATATTGTCATGTTCTCAGGGTTTAATGAAAATGTATTAACACAGTTTAAATCCGATGATAAACATAGTCACCTTCATGAAAAAGAAGAGGATAATGCGTCGGAAAAACGTAATATTTTATTTAATATATTATCCAACAAACGATATGATTTTATAGACAAAGAAGTGGTAGATATATTGTTTCATGATTAAACATAATTAAATACATTATTCTATTATAATAAAATACCAAAAATACATGAATAATTCTAATTTTTTGAATCTATTTAATCAATTCAATGATATGTACGAAGAAGTAATAATGAATGATGTGATGGAACAAAGCATGTTTGATGAGAATCCTATCAAACATATTTTATCAGAGAAGGGAGAGAAGCAATTAAAACACATAACATACGATAATACTCAGAATATGAAGGAATGCCCTATAACGCTCCGTGAATTCAATGAAGGAGACATCGTGACACAGCTGCCATGTAAACATATTTTCGATTCGAGTGGAATATCGTGGTGGCTGACACAGGAACAGGCAAAATGCCCGGTGTGTAGAATGGAATTGGACTCCGTTGAGATTTCAAACCCTATATATGAAATGGATACTACAACACAACCATCGTTTCAAACACAACCTATTAATTTATTTTCAAATATTACAATTGATTTATCATTTAATTCTAATTTATTAGAGCCTTACAATAGAGAGTATAATATTGATAGTTTTGCGCCATTGTCGTACGATGACGACAATGATGATGAGATATTTTTTAATACATTGCAATTTCTACAAGATGAAAGTAATTTTATGTCAAATTTCTCCAGTATATTTAATACTGCTTCGCACGACGCTTCAAACAATGATGTTCCTGTCAGGGACATTTCAAACAACAGTTTACAATAAAAACAAAAATTATAGTTTTTATTGTATTATTTATTTTTCTTCTTTTTTATTTTCTTCTCTTTCTTTATTTCTTAGATATCGTCCCAATTAATCACCTCCGCCTTTGTTATATTTTTATTGTCTGTCTTAGGCACGCTAGCATTCATATTGATAATGATATTATCGTCTTCGAGAATATCCACCTCATTTGTAATTGTAAAACCAGTATTCTCTTCCTTTTTGATTTCTTCATTTACTTCCTTCCATATATGCTGTGTAATTGTTTTATCATTTTTTAATTGTTCGTATTGATATTCAGAATATATGTATAATAAATCAACCTTCTCCTTTTTTTTTGGGGCCACTACTTCCCAGTCCCGTTTCCCGACCAGTAATATTTTATTAAGAGATACCTGGTTGTCTCTCTTGTTCCTTCCTCTGAATTTGCGTCTCATTATACACAATCGTTCAACTCCGTCATTGCATACAACTCCAATATTTGAACCACCGTATATGTTTGTAACACGAGCGTAAATTTCACACGGCTCACGCGTATTCGCAAGTCGCAGTGATTTACGAACAGGCGGTGCCTTGGCAAACTTACTTGCCATTTTTTTATGTTTGCTTCCTCCTTTCTTATTTTTAACCATGATTGTTTGATAATAAAAATTATATTATAATACTTTTAAATCAATTTTATATAATTAATTTGGTTAATATCATGCTCTAATGTAATTCCATAGGATTTAAAGCAGTCGCTTACTGTAGTCTCTTCAACATTTTTTATACTTTTATTTTGAGTTTCGATGGATTGTTCGTCTGGTTCAAATCCATACTCATCGTAGAATTTATCTTGGTCTTCAATACTGGTAAACTGAATTGTCCGTTTGTTGAATTTAATTTTATAGGCATCGAATACTTCTTTCCAAAATGGAGTCTCTCTCGCATAATATTCCCAATAATGTAAATACGCTGCTTTGAACCGCTCGTTGTCATCGTACATATATTTATGTGTAGTTTCATTCCATACACGAACAACATCCGTCTCTTCTTTGAATCTAGCCAACTCGAACGATCCGATTGATTGATTTATCCCATACATGCGCTTGTCACGCAATGTTTTATAAACACGATCGGGCGACTCATCGAGCTTATCTATAAACCCAATGTCGGTTGAGTTGAACTTTGTTTTAACCCATACTTTCCTTATTTTCATAAGTTTATTCAATAATTTTACAGTCCATTTATGCTTCTTGTTTGTGTAAAACATACAATAGTCTTTTTTTGATATTCTATACAATTTTTTGTAAAGTTCTACTACTTCATCCTTGTTTAACTGTTTTAAATAACACACTGTTTTTGAAATGTCTTCTTTTAGAATGGACGCCGACACACCCTTGAATGTAATATCCATATCATTCGTCCCTTTATTAATCAACTCAAATATAGTAGTATCAATGTTCTGTTTGTGTAATTCTTTTATGATTTTAGCAATATGTTGGAATGACTTAGATGATTTCCATGCGTAATATTCCTTATCTATTTGTTTTTCAAAAGAAGTATTTTTTATGTAGTAAAAGTCGTAGTACAGTTTTGTAATAAAATTCCATAAATAAGTATCGTATTTGCTTACATACAATTCATGGGCCCAAAATAATGATTCGTTTAATGAATGTTTATTTTTAAACAATAATGAAAGCATGAAGCTGTATACTACTTCGTCAATATTGTATAATAGGTAAGATAAGTGTATTTTGTTCATTGGTATTTTATGGTGTATATTCACTAATTATTCTAATTTCAATTTTTATTTACATCAATTTATTTCTTACCATAATATATAATGGTAAACATGTGGATAGAACACGTTAAGAAGACTCGCACACTACTTCCAAAGGGAACTATGTTTAAAGAGGTGCTTAAGGCAGCAAAAAAAACATGGAAAAAGGCGTCGTCCGGAACAAAAAAAGTTGTTAAAAAGATAGCAAAGAAGAGTCGAAAAGTAGTAAAGAAGGCAAAAACGCTTAAGAAGAAATTGATAGGAGGAAAAAAGAAGAAGGGTAAGAAGAGTAAGAAGAGCAAAACGAAGAAGAGTAAGAAGGGCAAGAAAAAGGGTAAGAAGAGCAAGAAATCGATGAAGAAACGCAAGTAAATCGTTGCTTTATCTGTTAATTAAAACTGTAATAAAATATATAATTAATTATATATTTTATAGAAATTGGATAGACTTTTATTATTTTTTAAAAAGAGACATCTTTTGAGACAAAGCCTTGTCACGATTGATTTGCTTGTTTAAATTGTCTTTGATACTTTTTTTGTTTGTCTCGATGTTATCGATTATAGGCTGGAATATATCCACATTTTGCGTGTTCGTTTTCAAGTACGATATGATATAATCGTGCGTTTTTTTGATAGAAATACGTTTTTCTGGATCCGGATGGATGTTGTTGCGTAGTAACATTTTTAAAAACACTAAAAACCGGTGCTCTTTTAAATCGAATAAATCGACCATTCTTAAAAACATAATAGAAATAGAATAATTATCCCATGTGTTACAGTATTTATAAAGGTATTCTACTGACTTTTTTACACCCATTTTTTCATATTTATGCAATTGCTTCATGGATAATTCTTTATACTTCTCTACAAAATCGTTAGACGCGTGCTTAATTGCTTTGTTGTTTTCAATATATGTATCCACCATACTTTCTATATAATTTTTAACATTTTGATCTGGATTATTTATTATAAAAGACAGGTAGTGTATATCCAAACACCATAAACTATAATCAGGGGCATAAGTATAAAAATTATGCTTTAATCTATTGGTATAGTCGGCATTTTTAAAATCGGGCTTTATGTCGTCTTTCTTTATCGACAATCCAAAATCTATGATGATAGGTTTTTTATGTTTCATATCATACATTATGTTCTCTCCCTTCAAATCATAATGGATGATACCATATTTATCAAGTATGTATATTGAGAATAATAAGTACACATAACTGTGTATGATATAGTAAAAAATATCGGCACTTTCCATTTGATTGTAAATATGTGTTTTAAACATGTCACCCTTAATATATTTAATTTTGGAAATCGCAAATTTTTCATTTGGGTGTTCCGATAAAAAAGAACAGTTGTATTTGTTTGATATCATTTTAACTACCGATGGTTTGTGTTCACACGTGGAATGGATAGGGGCAAAATGTTTAGAATATCGCGGTATCTTTCTTACCATACGCGAAAATTCTATCTCTCTTTCCGATGTTTCATTCAAAACTTGTATTTTTGTTATGTATTTTTCATTGGTGGATTCTTTTCCTTTACACGACAAGGACGGATTTAATACACAGCCATATCCGCCTTCTGCTATCACATCGCCACCTTCCATATCATACGTAAGTTCATCCTTAGTATCGCATTTTATTATATCTATATTGTCGCTCATTTAATATAAATGGTTATAAAAATTATAAATATTTAATTCGATATTTAAATAGTTAGTTATTTTCTACCTCTTTTTGCGAGTTTTTTATATTTTTTTTAATTTTATAGTAAGCATTGTTAAATGTTTTGTGTATTTTTTTTTCAGCCTCTTCTTCGGTTAAACCAAATGATTTAAGACGAATGACCTCTTTTTGTATAACAGACACAATGTCGCTATTTATTTCATTAATAAATTTATCATAAAGGGTAGATGCTTTTAGGCGATGTCCTAGTATATAATGTTCCATAAAAGAGAAGAATTCAGGATTCCTACTGATATAATTTTTTTTCGACGCGTTTCTATTTTTTGTCTTCTTTTTCGACTTTGTTTTCTTCATTGCCTTATTTTTGAAATAATACCTTGCGCTCTTATACATTTTTAGTTCTATGGACCCGTTAAACCCTAAATTCTCCATCCTGTCCGATTCTTTGCTTATTAATTCTGTGTTTGTTCTTTTCCATAATTCAAAGGCAGAAGCAAAATCATGACAATTGTCATTTGCATGCTTGTTTGAAAATGACTCGATAGACTCGAGTAATTCTTTGTTGAATTTGAAACGATAGGTGGTTTGAGACATGGTTGTGATTGTTTATTAAAAATAAACTATTAAATAAAATATAAATCAATTTTATATGATTTATTATTTAGTATATAAAATAAAGTACAATACAGAAAAGGATACGTATGATAAGATCATCGGGTTTGAACATAAAGTAGAGGATGATGGATTGATGCTATTTACCAAACCCATATCTGTGAAGCCTATAGGGAATGTTAGTCTACAATTACATAATTGTTTCCATGTATTGATACATCCAATTGAAAATCGTTTTTTAACAATAGACGACATGAATGTAGTTATAAATATATTAAACCCTTTGAATTACACGGTTAATGAAACATTGACAAAAATAGAGATAAAACGAAATTCAAATTTAGTGTATGTATTATCAAAAAACATAAATTGAAAAGAATATATAAGTATTTACATTAATTATAATATGCCAGAATTAATTAAAGAATACATTGAGAGTCTATCAGAACAAGAGCAAATAGCACTGTCTATAGCACAAGATATGTTGGGTACATCGTATGATATGGAAAAAAGTATAGGATACAATAAGTGGTTAAAAACGAGAAATAATAAATCTAAATAATCTATATCATGAGTACTGTTCCAGATAAAAAGGGAGAGAAACCAACAGAAGATAAAAAAGAAGAAAAGAAGGAAGAAACACCACAAGATAAAAAGATAGATGATACGTCTACTGAGAATAAAGAAGGAGAAGCGGCTGAGAATAAAGAAGGTGAAGCGGCTGAGAATAAAGAAGGTGAAGAGGCTGAGAATAAAGAAGGTGAAGAGGCTGAGAATAAAGAAGGAGAAGGAGAAGAATTAGAAAAAAAAACATTTAATAATAAATCATTGGAAAATACAACTAAAACTGTCAATAAAGTTAATTTTTCACGTTCAAGGGAACTGGCAGATAAATATGCCGGACAATTAATAGACAGTGCCGAACGATATGGGAAGGGAATAACACTTGATAAAGTAAAGGAAAAATTAGGCAAAGATTTATTTAGAAATTTAAAACAGACTTCGCTCAAATACTTTTTTGATTTTGTTTCAAAATACTCTAATACCAGCGTAGATATTATAAATGATGTATTTAAAAGTGCTTCTATCGATTTAGAAGAAGATGGATTGACTGGTGTTTTAAGTGCTAAAAATAGAATGCGTGGGAATATACTGTTAATGTTTTTATTGGATCGGCTTAATTTTGCGTTAACAAATGAGAAGACCCGTAATCAATTAAAGGAAACATCGGAATTATTTCAACAATTTGCCAATGAAACATTTATGGCAATAATAACAACCATACGGGAAAACAAAAAGTTATTAGAAGACACGATGGAGAGCGTGCGACCTATAATAAGGGACTTTATTGTCACTATTATAAGTGCTGCTTTGCAAGGATTGATGGTTGGAGTTGCTACGGCGGGACCAATTGGTGCGCCTGCTAATTTATGGTTTCAAGGGTCTAAAGTAGTAAATGAAATCGCACCAAAATTGGGCGCATTTGCGGACAACGTTGGTAATATTATAGATAAATACGACCAAATGCTTGGAAGTTTGAGCGAGAAAGGTGAACCACCATTGAAACGATTCAGAGACATCAAGGCAAAAATCAATGGGTTTTCAGAAATGATATCCTCTGTACAACAGGACGCTGCTTTGATAGATGCTATCGGTAAAACCACGTAATTATCGTAATAAAATAAAAATGAATTATTAATCATTTTTATTTTTAAGTTTTTTATTTTTATTTTTTTAAGTTTTTTTATTTTTAAGTTTTTTATTTTTAAGTTTTTTATTTTAAGTGAATGTGTTGTGTTTGATATATCTATTCATTATTTAAGTCCCAGTGCCTTAAACATACTGAAACTCATTTTTTCCTTTACTACTGTTTCTGACAATTCATCGGTCCGTTTCGCAATGAACGGTATCATTTCATTTAATTTCCCTTTATAAATATACTTATTTGCGTTGTCCGCCACATCTTCCACCTTTACCTTTTTACTCTCATAATTTTTATCGACGTTTGTCTTGAGTTTTGCGAAGACATCATCTTCCCAATCATCATCAGCCGGCTTCAAATCTTCTTTTTCCATCTGATCGATTTCCTCTTTATTTCGTTTCATTTCTTCAGCCTTCTCCTTCTTTTCTTTTAAAAGTCTCTTTCTATCCACATACATGTTTTTACACCTGTAAATTTTTACAAATTTTCTACATACCGTTTCCAGAAATTGATAACTAATATGTTTGTTAGCCCAATACTCGTACCCTTCACTGTAGTTATTGTATCTCATAAACACAACGCCTTCTGGTGTGCTGTCCGAAATATACACTGACTCCGATGGATTTCCACTAATGTCTTCAATTTCATCGATATCATATTTATCTTCATAATTCTCTTCCTCCTCTTCACTGTCATCCTCGAAATCATCCAAATCTTCTTTCTCATAAACACACGTGGATACTATAAAACTTGACAACATTATGCCTGAGGCAAATATATTTAATGATATAAGTAGTCTCATTACCTGGACTATAAAATTAGGAACACACGCGTATGCTATAAACAGTACGAGTACCGAAGTTCCCGGTTGTATATTATTTTTTTCGCAATAATCATACATCATATCGCTATATTTTTGAGCGGTTTTTTTTACAGATTTAATACTCATGCTTACTTTGATAATAAAAATAGATTTAATATATTTAAATCAATTTTATTAATCAATTAAGCAGATACTAGTCTTTTTCTTAACTCCATTAGGTCTTCCAATTCCTGATTGAGATGTGAAATATTATATTTAATATACGATGAATTGTTGGGGTGTAAACATATCAAATACATATCTCTTATTTTTTTCCCATAATTTTTTTCGATAAGGTATTTGTATGTATTTAATTGCAAAGAATAATGCCAAAAGTTTATGTCCGGTACATGCTCTATACACTGGGTTGACGCGCACCTACTATTATGTTTTTTTATTTTTTTAGAGCGTTTCCAGTCACAAATATCCAATGTCCCGTCCTCATTTTCGTATATCATATCAATTGAACCAGCCAGCTTAAGCTCTTTATCGTATATCATCCATTCTGTTCTGTATGGTTTTAGATCATTGTTATTATGAAATTTCATAAAATAGGAATATTCAATTGAATTGTTCTCTACCTTATTATTATTGTAGAAACACTCGATATCGTAGTGCATTTTTGTCCCGGCAACAGCCGCCTCGTCACGGTTTTTTTCCCAGCCATCTTTAATTTCCTGTCTGGTTTGTCCGTAATAGCTGCTATTCGGCCAATTAGGAGAATTCATCATTCTATCAATAATTTTATCGCTGTCAAAGCCACTGAAATGACTGTGGTTCCATGTGGTAACTGAAGTAAAACTGCTGTCCCCATCAATTGTATATATATGTGGACCTTCGTCAAATGTAATATGACTGTCCCTTTCGTGTGAATTTTTTCTGCTTAAATATTCGATATCCATAATAATAATTGTGTTAGTTTATTATTAGTAGTAAATTAAAATCAATTTAAATTTTCTTCAGTATTTCTTGCATCTGTTCTTTGAGTAAAGTAACATCGCCTTTAAGGCTTTTATTTTCATCTTCCAATGAGACCATTTTAGTATTCATTTCTTTTACAGATTCTATTAACAATGATACCAAATTTCCATAGCTAACGGATAGGTAATTATTATCACCTCCTGCATTATTTACTACTTCAGGGACCACTTTCTCAACTTCTTGTGCTATTAACCCAATGTGTTTTTTACTATCATTTTTGATATCGTTTCTGTTGTATCGAACACCCTTTAATTTACAAATTGTTTTTAATGGTTCTGGTATATCTTCTATATTGAATTTTAAACGTTTATCGGAGTAATTTGCAATTTCTCCAGGAAAAAGTGTTAATGTTTTAGCATTTCCTATTGTAATATTGAAGTCGCAATTGTCGTATATAGTTTTATCTTTGTTGGATAAGCACTTGATGTCCCCTTCAGTTTGTATATTTCCACTGATATCCATCGTGAATGCATTCCCATTTAGTTCTTCTGTTCCTATCACAAAACGTAGGTTTTGGCTAACGTCCGCATTGCAACCAAAGGCCGCAGTATGTGAAACACCACTGGTGTCGATGTTTGTTCCAAATATAAAATTGGAGGATCCGTCGTATAATTTATTATTGAACCCTGCTATAAAATTATGGACGTTTTTACCCGGAGATGAAATGTATTCTGTGTCTCGAATGATATTGTATTCTCCAAATATCACCGTTTTTTTAGCGTTGTCTACCTCGTTGTAACTCCCCTGTACGAAACAATTGCTTCCAGTAGATTGATTATTATAGCCCACGTTGAATGATTGTGCACCAATATTACTGTTATTGTCACCAAAACAAGTGCTTTTTGGTTGAAGATTGTGATTGGAGTCCCCAACAATAAAGGTATTGTCCGATAAATCTACTTTATTTGCATTGTTTAATCCATTATCTACCCCGGCAATAAAATAGGGTTCGGTTGAACTGTTAATATGGAAACGAGCGTCAACCCATTCCCCGTTAATTCCTATTCCTGTTTCTACATTTAATATACCTTTTTTTAAACTGTCCCCTCTAAATGATTGTTGTTTGTTTACTTCATCATTTGTGGTACCTATTATAGAGTTACCAACTACAATCAACTCATTTTTAAATAAATTGTTAGAATCGTTTGTCAATGTTGAACCGACCAATATAGGAAGTGACTGATATATACCAATAGCGGATGGTCCATTAGCATCATATGGATCGAAATCCGCTGCTTGCCCTGATTCTGCGTCTGTTTTCAATAATATTTCAGTTGGAGCACCAGTTCCTTCTTGCTTCAAATACAATCGCGTACCGTCAAATATTACAGTACCTGTATTTAAGGCATTAAAATCGGTAGAATTACCAACAATTTCATTTGATTTTCCAAGTATTAAAAAATCACTCATACGGACAGCACCGGATACGTCCAAAGAAACACGTTGATTACCAAATGTTGCTCGAAGTGTAGTGTTAACCGGATTGTGGTTAATTAATATTTGTGAATGTCCGTTGGTTCTACTTAATATTGACATCGGAATATCAACCCCGCTAGGATCGATGGTATTGGTAAATATTTCACCATTGTACGTAGTCCTATAGTTTTCATTGCTAGTCATAAACGCCAATCCTGCCTCAGCACGTTGTTTACTTATTGGGTCGTAACGCTCGTAAAATGAAATACCAGTTGCGTCCGTTCCATTTGCTTCTTCGTTTAAACATATAGCTGGGATACTGTCTTTTACATTTTCATTGGTAAAAACCTGATCTGTGTTTTTTCCAAATGATAACCGACATGATGGGGTCTGTGTTCCAAATCCTATAGCAACATCTTCGACATAAGAAGCTATTGTTGTCGTGTTTATATTTTGTTCTTCATCAATATCCATTAAACTAAATACATTACTTTCAGAGTATGTGATTGATTCGTCAGAACGAAACTCACCCTCTGAACCATGTTCCATCATTTTTCTTATTGAAGCCATTTTAATATATATATAAATAATATTTAATAATTATAACACTGTAATTTGGAATTATAACACCTGTAAATTGAAATTATTTTCTCATTATAATTTTACATAAACTATCTATAATTTGTAAAATTTATGTAAATATATTAATATTTAGATAAATTAAAAAATGGCATATAAAATCGAGTTATCATTAAAGTTAAAGCAACAATCGAGTATTACCAATACTGTGAATAGTATCATAGAAGATTCATATAAATATTCATGTAATAATCATTATATAAATTATGAGTATATTCACAAGAAAAAATATGTGATTAGAAATAGTTGCGTGATAAGTTTAACTTTCGATGATGAGCCAAAAGAAATAAGTAAATTCATAAGAAAAATAAAAAAGAATAGAACAATTACCATAGAGTGCATAAGCTACGATAATATAACTACTGAATTATTGTATGCGTCCAGGCAATATTTAAATATTATGGAAAAATCACAGATGAAGCATTATCTTGAGAAAAAGAGAAATGGTTTGTTGGATACGGAGTCTGTAATAATGGTGGAGGTTTACAAAAAAAGGTAAATTGATTTTTATTTTGTACCGATACTAAATTAGTAAATAAATAATCAACACAAATATAGGAATAACTTAACTACAATGCTAAGTACCGGGTTTAACGACACAATGATTGGAACAAATGGTGATTTGTATAAATTAAGTAACGATTTGAGTTATACAATACAATACCTATCTGCCATGTTTGTATTTGGATTAATAGTTCATGCTATTTATATGGATATTAGACAGGGTATGTTAAGCAAAGAACCAACGCTAATTTATTATTATGAAGACAGGGATGTATTATTAGGATACGTTGGACGTATTATTGCTTCATTCTTTTAATCATTTTAAATATATTGGCGAATCGTCAAATTAAGTTGTAATTTTTATTTACTTTTATTAACTTTTGATTTGCCCTGGCTTCTCCTTTTTGTCTTTGTTTTCGATTTGCTTTTTGTCTTTGTTTTCGACTTACTTTTTCTCTTTTTTGTTTTCCTTTTTTTACGCTTGTTCGTATTGTTTGTTTTTACTTCGTGTTCGATCATATTTTTTAGTCTGTCCTTCAATGATAAATCTTTGTTTCTCATTATTCTTGTAAACATATCATTGATATCTTTATTTGAAAGTTTATATTCATGCAGATCTTTATTATCCTTTAAAACAATGTTAGCCTTTTTACCATCGTAATCAAAAGCATATTGTTTATTGGTAACAATTTTTCCATCTATAGTTTTCATAATTTTACCAGTTTGCAAAGTATATTCATTCATTATAAATAATATTTATATAAAAAAATTATTTATATACATTATAATGGATGTTAATAAGATATTAAACAAACTGAAGAAACTTAAACCATATGGTAAAAAAACACAAAAAAAAGAAGAGAATAAAAATAAACAAAACGATAACATATACAAAATGGTAAGTTCTATGTATAAAAATAATTATAATTTAAAAATTGACAAAAATTTGTGACTAGTATATTTTATTAGATATAAATTAAATAGTAATATATAAACAAATTAATTATATATATACAATGAGCTACAACAATGATTTTATTGATATTTTAGACCAGGTGAGAAACTACTACAGCGTAAAGGGGATATTCATGAAGGCAAGAGCATACGAAAAGGCTAGGGATTCGCTTATTCTTTATAAGGAGGAAATAACTTCATTGAGTGATTTGAAGGGGATACCGAATGTTGGTAAATCTTCCATTGGTAAATTGAAGGAATGGGTTGATACTGGTAAAGTGGAAATACTGGAACAATCTAAAGATGACCCTGAAATCATGTTTACAAATGTGTATGGTATTGGACCAAAGAAAGCAAAAGAGTTGGTGAAGACACATAAAATAACGACCATAAAAGGGTTAAGGGAAAACCAAGAGACACTTTTAAACGACGTTCAGAAAAAGGGGCTGAAATATTATGAGGATATATTGAAGCGAATTCCCCGTGCTGAAATAATTCAGTATGAGAAAAGGTTGCTTTCAATATTTAACCGTGTTAAGGGTGAAAATAGTACCTTAAATATCGTGGGTTCGTACAGAAGGGGAAAGCAAAACTCCGGCGATATTGACATCATTATATGTGATGAAAAGGACGATAACATCGTATTTAATAAATTACTGGATGAAATGATTAAGGAAAACCTATTGATTGAGGTATTGTCCCGTGGAAATATAAAGAGTTTAGGTATTGCCAAACTGGGCGATAATCCTGCCAGGAGAGTCGATTTTATGTTTACTCCCCGTAGTGAAAATGCGTTTGCCATTCTGTATTTTACCGGCAGTAAAGAGTTTAATACTGCTATGCGCTCACAAGCACTAAAGATGGGCTACAGTTTAAACGAGCATGGTATTTATAAAATGGTGAATAAGAAAAAAGGAGAGAAATTGAAACAGGAGTTTAGAACCGAAAAAGATGTGTTCGATTTCTTGAATATTCAATACACCGAACCTGAAGATAGAAAGGGGGCAAACTCTATGATATTAACCAAACCATCTACTACGAATAGTGTATTAAATAAAACATTAAAAAAAGTAAAAAAAAACAAAAAAATCACACCGCAAAAAAAAACATTAAAAAAAAGTAAAAAAGTAAAAAGTAAAAAAAAAATGACAAGTGGAAATAAGCCCAAAAAGAGGCTGACTAAACAAGAAAAAGCCCAAAACAATATCGATCTTTTTAAAACATCAGGGGGTGATTATTTGAAAACTTTACCAGAGAAAGATTTGTCCGAAATGATTATAGCTGCAAATAAAAAGTATTACTGTAACGATAGTCCTCTTATGACAGACGGTCAGTATGATTTGTTGAAAGAATATGTAGAAGAAACTTATCCAGACAATAAGGTGGTGAAGGAAGGACACTCTTCGTGTGATGTTGCGGTTGACAAAAAAAAAGTTGCGCTGCCTTATGAGATGTGGTCTATGGATAAAATTAAAAATGAAAAAGGCATACAGAATAAGTTGAAAAAGTACGCTGGACCGTATGTTTTAAGCACAAAAATGGATGGTATTTCACTCATGTATTATGCTGAAGGTGAATTTGAGAATAGTCCACAATTATATACCAGAGGAAATGGTAAGAAAGGACAAGACATCACGCACCTTCTGCCTTATTTAAAGCTTCCTATTTTGAAAAATGTGACGGTTCGCGGTGAATTGATTATAAAGAAAAATGTATTTGATAGTAAATATTCCGCTAACTTTTCCAATCCTAGAAACTTTGTTTCTGGAATAGCAAATAGTAAAAAAATAAACTCAAAATTAATTCAAATGGCTAGTGATTTGGATTTTATAACTTATGAAGTAATTAGTCCTAATTTAAAACCGTCGAAGCAGATGGAATATCTTGTCAATCATTTTGGTAAGGAAAAAACGGTATTGTTTGATGTTCTTAAGACTGTAAATAAGGAAATACTATCCGAATACTTGATGAAATGGAGGAAAAACTATGAGTATGAAATCGATGGAATTATAGTCACTCATGATGAAATGTTTAAAAGGGAGTCGAAGAACCCCGCTCATGCGTTTGCCTTTAAGATGGTGTTGTCCGACCAAATTGTAGAGGCATTAGTAGTAGACGTTCTGTGGTCTCCTAGCAAAGATGGGTATTTAAAGCCTCGAGTAAAATTACAGCCGGTCATTATTGGAGGAGCGACTATTGAATACGCTACCGCCCACAACGCTGCCTTTGTAAGAGACAATGGATTGGGTGTCGGTTCCGTGGTTCAATTGATCCGGAGCGGTGATGTTATTCCCAAGGTCCATAAAATGATTCACAAAGCAGAGCCCAAGATGCCTACGGAATACAACTATGTGTGGACCTCTGGAAATGTGGATATTAAATTATCGAACGAAGACGCCAAAAACAATAAAATCGTTAAGACAAAAATAATAGAAGAGTTCTTTAAAAAAATTGAAGTTGATGGGCTAGGATACAAAAATGTTGTTCGGTTTTATGAAGCCGGGTATGACACCATTGAGAAAATAGTGAAAATGAAGGTGTCTGATATCTCTGTATTGTCCGGAATGGGTGAAAAATCAGGGAAAAAGATAACAGAAAGCATTAAAGACCGGTTAAATAAAGTGGAACTACATGTTTTAATGGGAGCGAGCCCTTGTTTTGGGAGGGGAATTGGAAGTAGAAAATTAAAAGAGTTGCTCTATCATTGCCCGTTTATACTAAGTAGCAAGGAATCGCCAGAAAAAAAGCTAGATAAAGTTAGTAAATTAAAAGGGTTTAATGTGAAATCTGCAAAACAAATAATTCCTTTTATCGATGACTTTAAAAACTTTATCAATGAATTGGGAATTCTTTACAAAATATACGATTTAAGATTGATTGAGAAGAAGACAAATCACCCATTGTTATCTAAAAAATTGGTTGTAACAGGAAAAAGAAATAAGGAATTGATGAATAAATTGAAACACATTGGTGTATCATTGGGTTCATCTGTAAGTAAAAACACCGATTATGTTATTGTAAATTCCCTTGACGAAGAAACAGGTAAAATTAACACCGCAAAAAAGTTAGGGATTACTATTATAACAGTGGATGATTTTATGAAAAAATATTTATAACATTGATTCGTTAAAAATATAGTGTGCTTAACACGCTATATTTTTATTTATTTATTATTTTTATAATTTATTCTTTGGGTTTATGCGATGTGTTTGTTTTAAGGCTAAGTCTGTAAGGAAAACAATGTCTTAATTCGTGAATTTCATCTGTGATTTTACCATGTAGGAAATAGGATAAATATGAATTGTGAGAGACGATTGCAATATTTTTCTCCTTTCTATTCAATAAATAATCCTTCATTTTTATTACGCGTTTTTCCAATTCTTCCATTGTTTCGTGTCTCGTATCATGCCATAAACTATCTTTGTCTGATAAGAATCTAAAATTAATATGTTTGTGGTATTTTATGATTAAATCTTTTTTGTCTTCTCTGTGGTTTATATTCTCGTAAGAAGCGGGATATTCCTTTAAATCATCAAACGCGTACATCTTAACATTTGTACCTTTAAAAATATTAATAGCTGTTTGTATGGTTCGTTTTAGAGGGGAAACGAAAACAATATCTATGTTTTCTTTTTCAGTCCAATGGTCTCCAAGAAGGGCTGACTCTTCTCTCCCTTTATCGGTCAAATTTGAATCTGTAACTTTCATATACGCTTCTTCCCCAATTTCGTGAAACATAACATTGTGTTCTGCTGTTCCGTGACGAATACAATATACGTTTTTCATATAAATTATATATATTACTTATGTTTAATTATTGATTTTGTTTAATTATTGATTTTGTTTAATTATTGTGTAATTTCAATAATTCTTCCAATCCTGTCTCCAATATCAATCTCTTCATTCGTTATTAAAACCATACCATATCCGCAATTGAAAATACCCAACATTTCTTTTCGAGACAGTTTGCTTTCTTTCATAATCCATTTAAAAATGTCTGGAAAATCCCAACTAAACAATTCAACAGAAAGGTTTTCCGGCAATATTCTATTAATATTATCATGAAATCCTCCACCAGTAATGTGAGCCACCCCTAATATTTGTGTTTTATACTTTGAATACAAGTCCAATAATTCATGGTAAATACGTGTTGGTGTTAAAAGTGATTCGATATTGGGTGTATTTATACTGTTTTCCCATAATTTTTTTACCAGTGTATACCCGTTTGAATGAATACCTGATGATTTTATACCGTACACATGACAATGTTTGTTTATCAATCGCTTTCTTGGTAAATTTAACACTTTTTCCCCCACCGCAAAACCGGCCAAGTCCAATTTATCCTTTAAATAAATTCCTTTCATCTCAGCAGTTTCACCGCCAATTAACTTACAATCACACATATTACACCCGTCCACTATACCTTTTATAATAGTATTGCATTTTTCCTTATTCATTGTATCAATAGCAATGTAGTCCATGAAAAACAAAGGACGACAACCGCCAGCGATTAGGTCGTTCACATTCATAGCCACAAGGTCGATTCCAATTTGATGTAAATATCCGTATTCGTTGGCCAAATCTAATTTCGTACCACACCCGTCCGCGCTTGCTCCAAATTCAATTCCCTTATGAGAATATATAGAACAAAAATCATTTTTAACAATACCATTCTTTTTCAGGTCTTCTACCAACCCATTAGCCTCCTCGATATTAATATCATAATTCGTTTTTTCCTTTTTATAACTAATTACGAAATCATAGATACACTGTGTTTCCAAATGTTGCACTTGTTGTTTTACAGAATGTGCGTTCGTCTTCTGTAACAAACATTGTTTTTGTATTAAAATCCTTCCTTCATCGATCGTTTCAGTAACTTCGTGTAAAGTACACCCAATGAATTTATCATTATTTTTTAATGATAATGGATGTATTTGTGTTCCTGTCAATCCTTTGTATTTTGGCAATAAACTGGGATGAATGTTAATCGTGTAAAACTCTTTAAACAGAGATTCTGGGACAAACTTCATAAATCCTGATAATATAACCATATCAATATCAAACAATCTCAATATATTAATTATTTTT
>Ga0233435_1001341_pt1 | contig 23961 bp, 23 predicted proteins | sample SI_122_August201_3_FD_182735 | JGI IMG/M metagenome (GOLD analysis project Ga0233435, IMG submission 182735) | Seawater microbial communities from Saanich Inlet, British Columbia, Canada - SI_122_August2016_135_MG | ecosystem: Environmental > Aquatic > Marine > Inlet | place: Canada: British...
TTGAATGCTGAGCTGTAGGTTGTGCGTTTTTTACTCATAATTTTTTACTCCGAATTGTTGATTAAGTTTAACTCGTTCGAAATAAGAAATCTTAAATTGTTGTCTTAATTTGTTGGGGCACTATAAACATTAACACATTTTTATTTCAAATCAATTATTTCGTTGATTATGATTATCAAGACTTTTTAACAGAAGATTGGCATAACAAGAAATAAATTTTATCCCTAATTTATAACCAAAATAATTGCCAATTTTCTTTCCAGTGCTATCTAACTCTACTGAGTTGCACTCCAAAGCTCTCTTAAAGGCTGGACATTGTGTTTTAATATTTCGCACACAATGCTCTCTATTGTACCTAATATTAAATATTGTACTTTTAACTGAATGATAGGAGTTGGAATAAAATACATGATCCATAACTATTGGCAGATATTCTTTCTGGAATGATATAACAGGAATACCTAATAGCGCCGCCTGAAATCCTGTAGTACCATTAATAGTTGCAACAATAGATGATTTGACAACTATTCTATCAGCATCTATATACGGATTAAGAACTACAACATTAGGGTAGGAGTGTATTTTCTTCCAAAATCCACTTGATCTAGGCGAACTAAAACCAGGGTGCTCTTTAATTATTAAATTCCAATTTGCTGGTATGTTTTTTGCCAACCAATCAATAATAGTCAATTGATTGTCCGACTCTTGTGACTCGCTCATCAGTGTCGATTCAGGCTCAAGATGAAGAGGGTAATAAATATAAGGCCTATTAATACTTATATTTTTTTCTTTTGGATGTTTATAAATATATTTCTTAGTGATGTACCAAGTTCTGGCTATATGAACTAAGCTATCAATAGTATCGTACCCTCCAAAATAATTCTTCCTACCGCTAAACTTACTGTATAAATCTCGCTTCATTAAATTAAATAATCCACCTAATAGACCAGTTATTGTATTGTTCTTGATTTTTAAATCTAATATATTTTTTCCTTCAACTGGACTGCTTGTTATTTCTTTAGGGAATTCTTCAGTGCCCAAATCCTTACTTCTATTTAATTCAACTTTATAAGAATAATTAAAATTAAATGGCGTAAGCGACTCGCTGCAAGCCCATGTCGCTCTGGTTCCTGATCTTGTCATCATAGTAGTTCTAACAGGAATATTACAATCCTTTGCGACACTACATAATAGTCGTGATGCAAGCGTTCCATGCCCTGAAATGATACACATAGGCTGTTCTATAGAAAATAAATTCTTATAGAATTCAATAAAATCAATTGAAATATTCAAAATATCATCATATTTCTTTCTCCCAAATACTGACGATGGAAAATCTACACTAGAAAAAAAACCTTTTCCAACATGCCTGTCTGCTCTTATCGCATCTAGTATATTAATTACTCCTGAGCGCTCTATTTTATCTACATCAGCACTAATAACATCAAAAGTTTTTTTAGTAGTATTGTTTAATATTTCTTCAAGAGAATAAACCTCAGAGAATTCATTACTATAGAATTCATTACTATACTTAGTGCCAGATTTATCTGTGTATTCTGTTATACCATCCTTAGGAATATGATGCTTAGACTCATAAATTAATATAACTTTAATTCCATGTTTTTTATGCAGATATTTTGCCAAATGATATCCTAGATCTCTATGCTGGGTACCATGCATCATTATAATTGTGCCACTCATACTTTCCTTATAAATCAATTTTTTGTAAAAATCTTCTAATGTCTAACAGTCATTTTTCATTGCAACTCTTTCAAATCTATTAGAAATATAACAGTATATATCCATTAAATTTACAATCGTAAGTTCTATTTATCAATATAGCCCCTGCCAATAAGGACATATTTATCTTCAATACATTTATGATTTTTTTGATTAATTTTAAATTTATCATATCTATAACTCATTTTAGACACACTATTTAAATCAAACTTATTAATAACTTCTCCGTATGAACTCTTACATAAAATTTCATTCTCCTTACATACATCTATATTTCTAAATTTCATCACACACATATTAAACTCATCTAGGCTAATACCCATCCATTCTATAAATAAATCAACATCTCTTGACTTTATAAAACGATATTTTCTGATTAAATCAATCCCTTCATCTCTACTCATTCGCTTTAATCGAATTTCACGACACGCATGGTCAGTTACCTTACTATACCCATACTTGACAAGCTTAATCACATCATGAATGCCAGAGTAATGGAATGAATCCACATCACTATAAGTATCAAATGTTCTTTGTTGATACATTGTTTCGTAATTATATTTCTTAATCATCTTCTCATGTTGAGATTTAGAATCCCACCTAATATAATTATTCAAATAGATGCCACGTACACCAACCATTTCAATCTCCTTATCATGTGGATATAAAAATTGCTCAAGATCTTCAGGTGTAAGATTGTTATCTGTTTTGACAAGATCCTCTGCTTCAATCCCCATTAGATCGTGCTCCTTTCGGTACTTCCGAGTCATCTCAACTTCATCTAAATGGGAAAACATACCTACTTGATCAATGCCTTGATGGGCACCCCAAATAATCAATGGAATTTTAAATTGTGCTGCCGTTCTAACAGGGTAAACAGTCTGTCCGGCTAGCACATGCCAGTACATACTTCCTCTCAATTTTAGGGTTTCATATGTTATTTTTTTTACACGCTCAGGACTAACTGTACATTGCATGAAGTCAGTCCCCATTAAAGTACGCAAATAAGCAAGATTGCGAATACCTAGTTTCGTATTATAATGGCTATTATAATTTACTAACAGTGGTGTCATCTTCAATTCGTTAATAACAAAATCTACAATAAAATAAGAATCTCGTGCTCCTGTTACCGGCACTATACAATCGTGTATAGATCGACTTTGACTGCGATATTGATTACAAATATCTTTAAGTTTTTCAAGACGTTCGCTCCAATCAAGTTTATCCTTTTCTTCATGTACTAGGCAACCACTACAAACCCCGTTTCTATCCAATATCAAACCTAGCGGGTGGTTTTCAGGATAGAGGCATTTTTTACAATACTTCATATTTTTTCTTCTGGAATGAAATTAAATCTCAACTTTTCAAGAATATCCTCATTCAATCGTGTTGGTCTTTCTGTTCGTTCATCAAATTCGGCATTTGAATAAGTTGCATAACTATCAAGTCGGACATTGCTACCGTTATTTACCATATACTGCTTTGCGGCTATTACACTCATTTCAGTAAAGTGAAAAAAGTTTCCTGCAGCAACGGCATCAACACCAATTTTAGCGCCTTCAACAAGATCTGATGATTTTCCTACACCGCCACAAAGAATTATCGGAATTGAAATAGATTGTCTTATTTCTGACGCCAACTTTAGATCAAATCCTGTTTTCATCCCATCTCTATCGACAGAATTCAAAAAAATTTCACCAACACCGAGATCTTCAGATTTCTTTGCAAGGTCTTTAACAGTTAAGCAAGTACTGCTAGTCTGACGACTATAAACATTATAATTACCTTCATTACTAATTGCATCGACTGAAGCGACTATACATTGACTGCCAAATTGATATACACTTTCCTTCACAAAGGCAGGATTTGATATTAACTGACTATTAATCACCACTTTATCTACGCCCACTCTTAATAATGACTCTACATCTGATAATGACGAGATACCACCTCCAAAACTTAATGGCGTTTGTGAGAATTTAGATGCCGATTTAATTATTGAAAGATTAAGTGGGCTTTTATTATTGGTGGCATCAATATCCAAGATCACAATTTCATCCACTCCCCATTGATTCAAGTATTCAACTGCAATTTTCAAGCTTCCTATGGGCAAATAACGTTTAAATTGAATACTCTGAACCACCCATCCATTTTTTATAACTAGAACTCCAATAACACGCGTTTTCAACATCTTAATAACCCAATTTAATTATATTGATAATGTTTATCAATATAGTTTAAATAGTTTCTCATCATTTTTAAACCATTGCGTTGGCTTTTTTCAGGATGAAACTGAGTAGCAAAAATATGCCCCTTTCTCAAAACAGAAACAATGTTCTGCCCATGCTTGCAATATCCTAATATATGTTTTTCATTATTAACAATAAATTTATAAGAGTGATCAAAAAAAAAGTGTGCGTTATAATCAATTTTATTAAAAAGACTATCATTTCTCCCTATAAGAAGATTATTCCAACCAACATGTGGAACATGATGCTTATCAATAGGATCTATTGGTATAACTTGACCCTTAATCCATCCCAACCCTTGCGTCCTTCCTTGTTCAAGGGATTCATTTGCCATCAATTGCATTCCAAGGCAAATACCTAATATTGGTTTTTTTTTATGAATTACCTGTTCATTCAAAAAATCAAACAATCCATACTTATGTAAGTATAGAATAGCCTGAGGAAAAGCTCCCACACCAGGCAATATATACGCATCGGCACAACTAAGTTCAGTTAAATCACTAGAAGTAATTGCATCCACCCCAAGCCTTTCAAGAGCCATTTTAACCGATCCAATATTGCCCATACCATAATCAATTATCGCTATTTTTTTATAAAGCATTTTAATAAAAACTTAATCTCCTACAATATTTTTTTGAAATTTTTTATGCAAACAAGTTGTTAAATTTACACTCATAGAATCCAGCATAAGAGTCTTATTTTGATTATTAAAAAGCAGTATATAAAAAATTATGCCAGACTCTGTCATATATTTCGTTTCTAAATCAAAGAAAAATAAGCCTCTATTTCTTTATCTAGAAAAATAGCTACATACACATTTATCAATCCCTTTACTTTCTCTCGAGAGTCCACTCTCCAAACTCATTTTTGTTCCAAATATTACGATTCCTAGAGTTTTCAACAATATTCCAAAATTCATTTGTTGTAATATCTAGATAATTACAGAGTTTTTCGACATATTTTGGGTGGCACTTTCCGTCGTACCTCTTTACCAGCTCCATACCTTCTTCTCTAGTCATCGCTCCCGCATGAATGAGCTCCATAACCTGATCTGTAACATGGCCAAAACCAAACTTAGCAAACTTAATCTGTTGATTTACCAAACGAAAATCCTCATCTAAAGCAGAAACCCTCCAAAGATCACCGGTATTTTCTGGCGTATCCGTTCGTACTTTGAGCCCCCGTGCTTTAGAAAACTCTCCATTATTCCACCCAGACCAATCTTTAATATAATAGCCTAGATATACCAACCTTAGTTTTGCAGCTTTAAAGTCTTCTTCAGATGGGTAGTTATAAAAATGTAGATCTTGTTGAGACACATCTACTCCTAAGAATACATCTGCTATGCCACCCATTAAGGTATTAGAGTTACGCATCTGTGAAGCATCACCATCCAGCTTTCCATGTTTCTCACCAATAGTATGGGCTGGATTTTCACCAAGAAATATCAATGGGATATGATAAGCAATTGCTGCATGAATAGGAATGGCATAAAGTGCCATTTCAGATGCTGTAAATATATTTGAATAACGCAATAATGACTCTTTCATTAAAGCTTTAGATATAATTGGGTTCAGACCTATTGAAATACAATCAAACCCATGTAAGATTAGATTTGAAAGGTTATCTGCTCCTCGATCATGTAATTGCTCTGGGGGATAGACCGAGCTAACTAAAAGTGGATTTAATCCTAACTCATCGCGTACAAAAAATGCCTGCCTCGTAGAGTCCTTCCCTCCGCTAACTGTAACAATACAGTCATATGAATTATTACAGTGCTTTCTTCCCCACTCTGATATCTTATCTATTTCACTCTTTCTTTTTTTCCAGTTTATTGACCCCTCTAAATACAACTCATGTAATTTACAAACACCGCATATATCATTATCAAATAATACATTTGGCCGTGTAGAAGGATTTACACATTTACTGCATATCTTAATTTTACTCATAGAGCATAATTATTCATCGATGAATTTTGACATATAGATAACATCAATAGGCTTACCATTGTGCATATAGTGATCCCTCCTTACACAATCGACTTGCATGTCAATACTCTTCATTAGCTTAAGCATTGGGGTGTTAATCGCCATGCATCCTGCTGTTACTTTCCTTGGTTTTAAATTCTTAACCACCCAATCATATACAGACTTCCATGCCTCATACCCAATACCCTTCCCTTTTGATGATTTATCACCTATCAAAATTCCCATATCTACAATCTTATTCGATAAATCTTTATATATAGTCATTGTACCAATCGGCTCTCCATTAAAATTCAAAAGTACTAAGAATATATTTTGACTACTATTAAAGCTTGAAACATAGGATTTACATGTCTCCCTTGTGTGCACAAAATGACGTTGCTCACTGAATTGCATTAACTCCTTATCATTCAACCAAGAAATATAATCTGTAGTTATATGCTCAGTTTTAAATGGAACAATACGTAATCTTTCAGTAACAATCATTGAAAAATCATTTATTTTTGACCAATTATTCTTTATCATCTCTATGATTTAAATAAAAAATTTATGCTTGTATTTACACTTTATATTTTAATTGTTCGTTTAGTGGCAACATAACTTTTCCATAAGAATTAGGCTTGCCCCATAATGTCTCTTTCCACCACAATCCATTTTCAATCCGCCACACACTAGGATCTCGGAATTTATCCGCAACGGCATCAAACTCTATTTCAGTCATTCCTACCATATTAAGAAAATATTCCAAAGATTCTCGTGGCTTTACGTGATCATATTTTTTTACGAGGCTAATCCCTTCATCTCGAGACATATATCCCAACCTTATATCCTTGCTTGTGTGATCAGTTGCTCGACCGTATCCAAATTTAACAAACTTCATATAATCTTTAATTCCGTTCTCATGAATATCATCCACATTTGAAAATAACCTGTATGTTCTCTCAAAAGGCTTCGGATTGCCTTGAAAGCCACATTCTTGAGCAACCTTTAAGTGTTTATTAGCATCCCAATAAACATAATTTCCCATAAAAATTCCTCTCAAACCAGTTCTTTCTATCTCTGCATCTGAAGGATATTGAGTCCATAATAAATCTTTTTCAGTAAGTCCCTCTTTTCCAATAAAATCACTTGCTGAATACCCTCTAAGGACGTCTTCTTTTCTAGCTCTTTTAGTAAATTCTGGCTTATCATGCATAGAGTATTGGCCTGCTAAATCTGTAAAGCCATGCTCCCCATAAATTAATAATGGAACATCAAATTTAACCCCTATTTGAAATGGCACTGTCCAAGCCCCGCAATGAAAGTGCCAACTCATATCGCCTGTCATTTCAAATCCAATTTTATTCATTTTTGCAATAATATGCTTACTTGGTGTAAAAACATAATGGTCTAAACCCAAAGAATCACTGATATTTTTAAGATTCGACTCACCTGTCTCAGTATAATTATGAGTATAGTAAGTAACCAAAAGTGGGTTAAGTCCAAGTTTCTTTACATACCAAGCCTGGTAGTGACTATCCTTTCCACCACTCACTGGAATTATGCAATCATAATTGCCATTACTTCTTTCTTTGTACCCGAATAATAAATTCTTGAACTCTTCTTCTCGCTCTGTCCAATTAATATTTAATTTTTCATCATGTGTAATGCAGCCACTGCAAATACCATCATCTCTCATACTTAAATTTACTGCAACTATTGGATATGTGCATCTTTTACAATAATTCATTCAATCTCCAAAAAATCCTAGATTCTTATATTAATACCTTGGGTATCCAAGTGTTTTTTTGCATTCAATACGCTTTGCTCTGTAAAGTGGAAGATATTTGCAGCTGCTAATGCGATAGCATTATTTGCCTTATAGCCATCAACTAAGTGATCAAAATTTCCTACACCTCCTAATGCAATTACTGGAATTTGAACAATGCTTGTTATATGATTTATTAACTCTAAATCATACCCACTACCAGATCCATCCCTATCAATTGATTGGATTAGAATTTCACCAGCACCTAACTCTTCAGTCTTAACTGCCCACTCATCAATATCCATATTGGTATTAACCTTACCAAATTCTTTATATACTTTCCAAGTATTATTATCCTTCTTTACATCAATAGAAACCACAATACATTGAGAGCCAAATTCCTTGGCAGATTTTGCAATAAAGTTTGGATTATCTATTGCTTGTGAATTAATTGCAACCTTGTCGGCACCTGCTGCTAGCCTATATCTAATATCCTCCAAAGATTTTACTCTTCCTCCAACTGTTAATGGAACACGGCATACCTTTGATATATTTTTTATAATTTGAACCATGTCTATCTCATTGTCGTCAGCCTTGTGCATATTTGAAGATGTTGAACCAATAACACTTTTATTTATATTCATAGAATGAGATGAACTTCTACTGATATCAAGATATATAATTTCATCAGCCTTCCATTCGGAAAATCTTTTTACCTGGTATATATGATTGCCTGTTGACTGATGAAAGGAAAAACCTCTACTACGAACTAAGATTCCATTTTTTAATAAAAGGACGGGGATAAGTCTAGTTCTCAACATGTGATGTACTTTTATATAAAAAATTATTAATTAACATAGAGCCAACATCATGGCTTTTCTCAGGATGAAACTGAGTGGCGAATATATTTTTACTTTCTATCATAGAAGCAAAACCACCTGCATAGTCACATGTACCTGTGATGACAGATTCATCTTCTGGAATAAATTGATAACTGTGCACAAAATAAAATACTAACGATTCAGTAATATTATTAACAAGAATAGAATCTCTTTTAGCGGAAATGTCATTCCAGCCAATATGAGGTAATCTTTCACTTTTTTTGTTATTTAATTTTCTAACATTTCCTTTTATCCAACCTAAGCCATTGTTTAATTTATTTTCGTAACCAAATGAAGCAAAAAGATGCATCCCCAAACAAATTCCTAAAATGGGCTTGTTATTTTCAACAACCTCATGATTTAATATATCGATTAGATTTAATTGCTTGAGATTGTCCATTCCATTTTCAAAACTACCAACCCCTGGAAGTATTAAATGACTAGATTTATTAATAATTTCCAGATTATTTGATATACAAACATCGACACCCAAAGCTTCTACGGAATTATATACTGATGTTAAATTTCCTAAATTGTAATTTATAATACATACTTTCATTAGTTAACTATTATCCTTATTTCTGGCTACAATTCACTAAATTAACACTCAAATTAACTATATTATTCGAACAATGAATTTAATAATGTTTGGCTTTTTTCTAGTCCAAGTTATTCATTTTATTTGACGAGCCTCAGCATAATAAATGCTTCTGCATATTCTTGCCCAACTGAGTTGCCTCTAAGACTATTTAATCTAATAGCATTTTCAATGCTGCGGCTATGTGGAATTTGGCGCATTTCTTCTCGATAAACATCAAGCACTTGATGTTTAATATCAATAAAGTCTGTTATATCTACAAACACATTTGGAGAAAAAGATAAATGCCCCGGTGTTTGCCACTCAGTACTCGATAGTATTTCAAAAGCATATATTTCTTTCACACTAAATCCTGGCTGTGGTCGACAAGCAGTCATTACAGCCTTATGAGTAATCTGATGATCAATATTCAAATCACCTATGTGGTGTGTGTATATAATATCTGGCTTCACTTCGGAGATTTTCTTTTCAATGCTTTGAGTAATATCCAACAAAGGTACAGAGTCCATCTTATTGTCAGGAAAATTTAAATTTTCCATAGAGGAAATACTTAAAATATTTGCGACCATTGTCGCTTTTTTTTGTCGGTCGATTACTTTATCTCTCGTAACATGACGAGAACCTTCGCCATCGGTCATAAATAGTAGGTAAACATTGTCATTAGATGCAATATGTTTTGCTATCGTGCCAGCACAACCCAGAGCCTCGTCGTCAGAATGAGCTGCAACTACTAAAACATTCTTTTTATTTTCCATAAAGTTTCCGTACAAAATTAACAACTTTTTTACTAAGGATTGAATCTCGTGCAACCACTAGTCCATTATTTTTTTCAAAGCTTCCAGAGAGCTTGACTTGTTTACCATCTAAATCTATCAAAACACCGCCAACCTCTTCCATTATTAGAATTACAGGTGCAATATCCCAATCACGGAAAGTGACATCCTTTACAAATAAATCCACCGAACCGTCTGCCACCATGCAGGATTTAAGTCCTAATGATCCACATTCTATATATTCAGTAACATTAAAATTATCAAAGATATTCTTTGCTATGTGCTGGGGCTCTGAATAATTATCTACTAATTTTAACCTATCAATAGTCTTTAATCTATGTAACCTTTTCCCATTTAAAAAAGCGCCGTCACCCTTAATTGCAGACCAAAATTTATTCATTACTGGTGCGTAAACAGCGCCATATAAAGTCTGGTTATTTTCAATATAAGCTAATTGAGTAACAAACCCGTCAAAACCATCATACCAGCTCGCTGTACCATCTATAGGATCTATAAGCCAGTATTTCTTAGGACGTGTATCACTTAAATATGCATCTTCTTCAGAAAGGACAATAGTGCCTGGGTCTAACTTATTCAACAAGTGTTTTATTAGGTTGTTTGCTTTATTATCAGCTTGTGTTTTAAATGATTTTAAATCTAAAATGTTTCTAAATTCCTTATTTTCCCTCCATAGCTTTATTTGATCGCCAATGCTCTTTAATTCACATTCAATCTTACTTATTATTTTCTTGTTCATATCTACTTTTCAAATTCATTAACGCTGCTTTAAGGTTACTATTAGATATTGCTTTAAATTTCTTAAGTAAAGTTAAATCAAATCTAAAATCTGGATGATTAATTTTACATTCTATTGATATATGAAAAATGCTCTCATAAATAGCCAAAAGTCTATTAATAGAGTAGATTTCAGAATAACCAACATTTATTGGTGTGTACCCCTCAAATGCAGAATTTTTCACCAGCTGAATAATCACTTTTGCAGCATCTTTAACATCCATTGCAGCCCAGAGGGTTGGACTTTTTGGAAGCTCTATATCTTCCTCGCTACTAACATTTATTAAAATGTTATTAACTAACCCACTGCTACGGCCTTCTCCAAATAACCCAGGAATTCTTATTGACAAAGAATCTCTGCCATCCTCTTTTAAAAGCATCTCGCCATCGTACTTGCTTACCCCATATGGTGATTCTGGACTACCAGCATCAGACTCACATCGAACTATATTCTTTGAATTACCATAAACAGTCATTGATGAAATATAAACCAACGGTACTTTTGAAGACATTAGAATATTCTCCAACATCTTCCTATTTAAAGATGAGAGTTCTAAATTCTTATAATCTTCTAATGTTTTCGGCACAAAAGCAGCACAGTGAACTATTAAATTAGGTTTTACTAAATTAATTAAATATCCAACATTCTCTTTAGAGATTAAATCACAAGCAACAGAATCATTATCTCCTTTTCTAGTTGTTTTAATCAGCTCAACACCGCTTCTAATAAATTCACTAGATAAATGACGTCCTAAAAAACCATTAGCACCCGTTAGTAGGACTCTCATTTTATACATGTTCCCAAGTAATCCACTGATCCTGTTTTATATCCTCCCTGGCTTTTCTCCCTAAAATATTTTTTTTAAGATATATTGGTATGCCATGCCCAGGGCGCTTAGAAATTAACATGCTCTCAGTAATAATATCACCTGCATTAATATCGCAAGCTGCATGTATACTACGACGAGCTTTCTTATACATATCCATTTCTTCAATTCTTGGCCCTTTTTTTAGACCATCACCCATAGCTGACTCAACATCTCTAATTTTTTCCACCATGGCTTTTAACTCAGATGGTTCAATCGCAAAAGAATGGTCAGGTCCTGGTAAATTTCGATCTAAAGTAAAATGTTTCTCAATAGCCGCAGCTCCTATCACGACCGATGCAATAGAAACATTATCGCCAAGCGTATGGTCAGAGTAGCCAGTAATAACGCCAAAACGATTACGCATAGTTTGTATAGACTTCAAATTTGAAAGACCAATGGGTGCCGGATATAGTGAAGTGCATTGAAATAGCACAATTTGTTTATTGCCCTCCTCCATACACACATCTATAGCTCTTTGTATTTCCATCCAATCAGCTAGACCAGTGGATAGTAATATAGGCTTCTGGGTACGGGCAATATATCTAATTAAGTCCAAGTCTGGTAAATCAAAAGAGGCTACCTTATACGCAAGAGTCCCTATTCCTTCAAGTCCATCAACTGCCTTAAAATCACAAGGAGAGGACAAGAAAATCAAATTTTTGTCTTCTGCGTATTTCTTCAAAGGCTCTTGCCAGTCTCGATTCAACTCAAGACTTTTTATTAAATCATGAATATTCTCATACCCTTCAAGGTAGTTAGGCATTTCAGCATATTTTGAAATATGTTTATCCGCCTTAAATGTTTGAAACTTAACAGCATCAACGCCAGCTTCTGCGGCGGCATCAATATGTTGAATAGCAAGTGAATAATCTTGATTATGATTTGAACCCACTTCAGCAATAATAAAAGTTGGTTTACCATCTCCAATAAACTTATTTCCAATTTTGACTTTCACAACGTTAATCTGTGCACTCAAAAATATTATTAAACCAATTTCTCTGTAAACAAAGTTCACTAGCAGGAACAAATAGATCTTCTTTTGGATTTGATTTTAAATACATTTCAAAAGGATTTAGACCTGCTGCTAAACTTAAACAAAAAGTTGTAGACACCCTCGGATTAACCTCAAAAGGAAACACTTCTTTGTTATCAGTTAAGATACATTGTATATTGTATATACCCTTAGTTCTAAATTGTTTGTGGAACTTTTTAGCGTAATGAATGATAGCTTTATTCATTTCTATTCTTGCCCTTATAGTTATTCCTTTTTTTTGATCAACTTTAACAGGAATAATACAATTTAATTCACCTGTATTATTGGCAGAAACTAATACAGTATATTCTTGCCCTAAAATCAACTCCTGAACAATTAAATCTTTATCTTTAGTGTTATACAGAACTCTATAAGCATCCAATTCTTTTTGTGAATTTACTATCATTACACCTCTTGAGCCTCGACCTGACTTAGGTTTAACAACTAGGGGGAAATCAAGTTCATCTACCTTTGAAATCATTCTTGTTTTCGGGGCTATTAATCCTTTATTTATAATAGCGTTAGCACAATCATATTTATTTAACATCAATTTAATAAAATCAAAACTAGGTATAAAAATACTTAAGCTAAAGCCTAGCTTTGAATTGGCCAAAATAAGAAGTTCTTCATCAACACCTGGGATTAGATAATCAATACTTAGCTTGTTAGATATTTCTTGCAAAACAGAAACAAATTTTTGTTCAAACGCAAAAGGGATAGAAATCCTTCTACTTTCAGGAATAGCGTTATCAATAGCATTTATTTGAGCATCAGCAAAATAAATATCATATTTTGCTCTCAAGATATGCCAAATAGCTCCATTTCCAGCACCAGCACCACCGGTAAATAATAAATTCATTTAATAATCTCTTATCAGTCTAGTTCAAATTATATTCTTATAATAGTTTATAAAAACACCATTTTTCCCTTTTTCTCTAATTCTAAAACCAGCCTGGTAAAAAACTTTTATGGACGCTGTATTATCTTTATGGATGACTGCCTTTAGTGTTCTATTTAACAATATATCTTCTAACATTTTTAAAGCATTTTTGGCAACCCCTTGGCAAGTATAATTAGGTGAGATAATAATAGAAATTTCATAAACTCTATCGTCTAACTTATTGAGTCTCAGAACACCCGCCTTTTGACTGTCTAGAATTAAAATAAATAGCTGAATTTCTTTTGCCTTTATGGTTTTTTCAAACCATTTAATATGTTCATTAGATGTTGGTACTACTGGATTATTAAAGTATTTTCTAATACCTTCAGTTTGTAGTGTATAAACAAAATTACAATCTGATAGTGCGACTGGTTTAAGTAATAAATTAGGTATACTAGAACAATCCTGACCCATACAACTCAATACTTTGTCTACACCTCGACCATCTGATATAGATGAGGTGATAATAATGGTTTTTTGCATTTTTCTTGACAAATTATCAATACTTTCACATAGCCAATCAATATGTTCTAAATAATAACTGGCACCGACAGAATTTAACTTTTTAGCAACTTCAATTTGATTATTAGCAAGGACCATTTGAATTGAAGGCACGCCTAAACAACACCTTTCCCAAGTAGTCGTACCTGCTGCACCAATTGCTAAGTCTGCATCAGCCATAATTTCAGCCATATTGGCCACATTTGTTCTTACTAAAGTTTTATTTGGCATCATTTTAGCTTGTTTATTAACCGATTCAATATGTGGTGCTTCTGCACCCATAATCACTACAATTTCTAAATGTTTAGGTAATTTGCAATTTTTAATAATATCAAGCACTTGGCCTGTTATATTGTTAGAGTCGACCCCTCCCATAGTAATCAATAACTTTCTGAATTGTGGATTAACACGGCGCCTTAAACTATATTTTCGCCACTTTATAAAATCTGAACGAAGTAAAGCGTACTGCGAACCTAATAGAAGATTACAATGCTTTGGCACTAAAGCCTCATAATCCGTTTTTTTTCTTCCGAACGTCTGATCAAGCAAGATATCACAAATATGTTTACGATTCCCGAGATCATCAATTACCATTAATTTATTATAGGTATTCTTAAGTTGCAATTGCCATGTCTCATCAATAGCATAATGATCTACAATCATCCAGTCTAATTTATCTTTTCTAAGGAGGACTTCCTTACACAATATTGCATCCTCATCCTGCGTCGCACCCAACCACCGCATATGTTCCATACTTCCCTTATTTTTTAGGATGTTGTGACCAGGATCACTTATCTTTAGTCTTGGTAGCTTATGTACAACGTAGCCTTTATTTTGAATCAGTTCAATAGTGTTCCCTTTGTGTTCACGACAAATAAACACAACTTTTGCTCCTTTTTCTTTTAAAGAGTCTGCCAATGATAAACAACGCATTACATGGCCTATACCAATATCTATGGATGCATCTGTTCGAATAGCTATCTTCACTAATATTATTTAAACAATTTCTTGCTGTTCAAGTACTTTATACATTAATTCAGCCCTTTCCCAATCCTCTTCTGTATCTAGGTCTTGCACTAAATATCTAGGAAGCATAACTGGGAGTGCGATTCCTGAATACAGAGATCCAGAAGTAGAAAATGCATCAGCCCTTCCCCAGTAAAATTGACCAGCATCATGATATGCCTCATCAACATCTTGAGATCTTTTTAAGATATCTTCCTCAAAAATAGGGGTAATTATGCCAGTCTTATTAATTTTGATCGCTCTCTGAATAGGAAATGAGAAACTAGTTACTGAAAAAGAGAAAATTGCATCAGATTTTCTCAGTAGCTGATAACCTTTTAATAAATATTTTTTTAGTATAAACGGGGCTGTGGCATATATACAACAAACATATTCTACTTTTGAATCATTATTATTTACCCACTGAACAGTATGACTCACAACATCATCAGTGCCAATATAATCTCCAGAAAGGTTATTTGGTCTTATAAAGGGTACCTCGGCCCCGTATTCTTTGGCAATATTAGCAATATTGTAGTCATCTGTAGATACTATAACTCTATCAAATAAATTAGATTCAATAGCAGTTTCTATCGAATATGCAATAACTGGTTTACCATTAAAATCACGAATGTTTTTTTTGGGAATTCTCTTACTCCCTCCTCTTGCTGGTATTACTGCAATTTTCATAATTATATTTTTAAAAACCAATAGATTTAATAAGATATTTTAAATTCTTAGCATTCGACATAACTTTATCAGTTATATACTCTGTTCCAGCAATAATAACATCAAAGTCCGAATCAGTTCAGCTAATTGATTTTCTGTGAATCTTTTTATTATATGGATTAATCAAACACTCAATCCTCTCATTTTTCTAGCAGACTTAATAGTAATTTATCATGACTACCAAAAGGTATAGTTATATTTAGGGCTTTCATAAACTCATAAAATTCGATAATAAATAACTTACTATTTATCTTTCTTTTTCAGCAAATACCAGTTTAAGTCATCGTGTCTATATAATGGATCTCTCTTGTAAGTTACTCCATAATCTACTAACTCAACATCAGGAAACATATCCATAAATTCCCCTGCAAAATCTCTCTTATACATCCTTTCATTATGCCCATGATATTCGATCTCAACAGGAACAGGATTGTAATACTCTGCAATACAAATATATTTTTTAGAATGTTTATATAGAGCACTATATACGCCTTTTAATTTATCAGGATTGAGATGAATCATAACACCTTTAATGAGAGAAAAATCTGCCTTATCTACATTATCAATATTGTAGATTGATGATTCTATAACATTGGCTACACCCCATTCTCTTAATGCTTGTGCTGCTTTTGAATTAATCTCAATCCCACACAAATCTGCACTTGGCAACAAGGCATGAATGGCTCGTAAATTTAAACCTATATTAGCCCCAAATTCAATAATCGATGATACATCTGTTACACTTCTAAATACGTCCGAAAACATGGCAATATTAGATGCTACAAAATCATCTCCTCTCATTCTATCTACATACTGATCTCCAAACTCACCTTTCCAGAATAATTCTTGTTCTGTTATGTTATCCATTTCTAATTCTCCTTAATTCCACATAATTTTTTCAACAAACTTTGTATCAATCTTATTACTATTTAGTCGCAAAGCTTTAAGTAATTTATCTTCATTAAATACCACCCTATTTTGCTTATCAAGTCCTGCAGGTACAATATTAACTCGAGAGACAATATGTTTAAAAGCAGATGCATTCCATATATTATTTTCCATATTAATTAATATTAGATTTTTATTTGAGTTTAATGCATATCCAAATGTTGTTGTACTTGGATATGTAAATAAAATAACATCCGCCTCACCCAAAACATCTTCAAATTTGGAATAGATACACTTATCCACTTCAGATTCAAATACTCCAAATGCAGCCTTAGCTCCTTCTGGATGAGCCTTGTATATAACACGAAAACCATTATTTTTTAGAAATCTTACCAAACGAAGTTCTAATGAAATTTTAAATATGAAATCCATAGCTGGTTCATCTAAAAACCTGTGCGATCCCATAGGATAGCCATAGCCCATCAACATAATAGTATTGTTGCACGATCGCGTCTTTTTTCGTTTAAGTTGCAAAAACAAACTGCCATAATAATTGTTATGTAACGCAAAATATTTGGTATTTGTCTTTTTATCAACAAATAATTGGGAATAATTTTTCTCATAAACTTCTTTTATTCCAGTAGATGGTAACACAATGTTCTTACAATAACCCTCTATAATCTGGTGCGAATGTTTCTCAACTAAGGCACCAGTATTATTTCCATGATGAAAACAATAAACTTGATGTCCGTCCCTTTGGAAACGCAAGGCAATAATTTTATGTAGTGGATTGCCAACTTCGGTAATTAACAGTTTCTTCTTAACTTTAATATACTTAACACGATGATAAAAACTTTCAACATCCATAAAACGTAAATTCCACGACTGTTTCACTAATTCAAAATCTATTCCGTCCAAGAAGAAATGATTTAAATTTTCTATACTCTTAAAAAAAGGATTTATAATTAATTCGTTATAATTATATTGTGTATCAAACTGAGGGTCATTATTCGTGAATAATTCAGGCCAATCAAAATAATCACAAAAAAGATTTTTATTTTTAACAAAGTCAGACTTGATTCTATCATTACTCCCTATCCCAATAACATGACCATTTCTAAAAATATCATATATTTTTAGGGAAAAGAAAAGATGCCTATTAAATAATATATTTTTAACGATTTTTCTTAAAAATCTTATAGATTTCCCATGCGGGAAGTTAAAATTTTTATAATAAGACCCTAAATTTCTGAGGCCTACTTCATTAAAAGGGTTTGACTCTATTGTCTTAAATATTTTAATATTATTCTTAATACAATAATTCTCAACATAATTATTTTGTAATATCTGTATCAGACTGCCTATAAAATTTAATTCTACTAGACAAATATCATAAAGAGTGTCTTCTAGATTTTCAATTATTTTGTAATATTCATCAAAAAGAGTGTTAGTTAATTTATTAAATTCCACATCAGAAAGTGGCCAAGAATCATTTTTAAGGAACAAATTTGCTCCATACTTTTGAACTGCACCAATATCTCTAAAAATATATTTCATGAATTAAATTGAAAATAACTTCTTTGTGATTACATCTAAAATATAAAGAACTTCTTAAAAGTAAAACTATAACTTTTTTTATTCTTTGCTGTTATAGGAAATAATTTCATCTAGTTCTAAATAATGTGAGTTAGCCCCAGAATTATATTCAAAACCTTGAGGAACATATTCGCCTTTTTCACCCAATAAATTTTCTTTAAAATCAGTCAATCTTGAAAAGAAAGAAATACTTGGGCTAATAACATAATGGTCAGTAAATTCAACAGTTAGATGTGAGTCATCTGCAGGACACATAATTTCATGCAACTTCTCTCCAGGACGTATGCCAATAACTTTTATAGGTGTATCTGGGGACATAGCTTTAGCCAAATCAGTAATTCTTACAGATGGAATTTTAGGTATAAATATTTCACCACCTTGCATACGCTGAAAACATCTAAAAACAAAATCTACCCCTTCCTGAAGGGTAATCCAAAAACGTGTCATTTCTTCATGAGTAATTGGAAGGTGGGATGATCCATCTTTAATCAGTTGGTTAAAATATGGGACAACGGAACCACGCGACCCGACAACATTACCGTAACGAACAACAGAAAACTTTGTTCTTCTACCTCCAGCTATGTTATTTGCTGCAATAAAGAGCTTATCAGATGCCAATTTTGTAGCACCATAAAGATTAATTGGGTTTGCCGCTTTATCTGTAGAAAGGGCCATCACACTCTCTACGTCATTTTCCAATGCTGATTGAATTATATTTTCTGCTCCATGAATATTGGTTTTAATGCATTCCATAGGATTGTACTCAGCAATTGGAACATGTTTAAGTGCCGCGGCGTGTATCACAATATCAATTCCACGCATAGCCTCTTTTAGACGAAGAGGGTCGCGTACATCGCCAATAAAAAATCGCATTATTTTGCTATGATCTTGAAACTTCATTGCCATATCGTATTGTTTAAGTTCATCACGAGAATAAATAACCAGTCGTTTGAGTTTATACTTCTTAAGTAATGTAGAAACATAACGATGACCAAAAGAACCTGTACCGCCTGTTATTAAAATTGATTTTCCATTTAGCATGTTTTTTTTATCCTATTTTTACAAAATAATATTTAATCATTTTGTAGTATATTTTACAAAGATTAACTATTGCGGAAATTCTAAATTCTTGTTGTATCTATTCATAATACAAAAATAGAATTTAGTAATTTAGAACTGCCACCTTTCTCTAATGCTGACAAAAATTTATTTACTGTGGCATTAGAATAGCTATCACCATCAAGATAATAATCCCACCATTTTGCAGACTCTTTGTTTCTATATATGTAGATTTGTATATTCGACTTATCAATATATTTATTGTCACTGCTTAAATAATAAAAGGTTTTCCCATGAATATCTATCGGATCTGTTTTAGCCGATTGTAATAAATTCCCAAAACAAAGAAGTTGTAAATTTATTTCTTTTAACTCACTCCATGCAATATCATTTAGCACTTTTTTAGTATGGTAGCTTTCTATATGAGACACAATATTATCATGCAAAATGTTTAATAGATTGTTGTCACTATATAATTTAGCAATCCACCAAGCATTTAATTTTTTAAATTCTTTAAGATTATTTGTATTGTTATTATAATAATCAATTAACTCTTCTTTTGTGTCAAACCATTCACTGACAGATTCATCTTTCATAGAGTCAAATAATTTTCTCAAGTCATCATCTTTTGTATCAAGCAAATCCAATAGAATATCTATTTGATTGATGTTTAACTCTAGATTAGCATACCTAAGAAGTGGCTTAAAAACACCTATATTCCAACAGAAATATATTAACCAATGTAGTATTTTGAATGACTCCAACTCGTCTTCTGACATGTCTTTTGTAGATCTAACAGACTCTTCAATTTCAAATATAAGTTTGTTATCATAAACACCATACGAGCCAAAAATTAAACGAAATTTTGTTTTTATTTTGTATAATTTCCTTTGCCCATCTGATTCATAATCTGTGCCTGCAAGTAACCTGATATTGTACGGTTGAATTTTATCAAAACCCAAGTCAAAAGAATCACGCAATGTCTTAATATGACTTTCTGATGTTTCTCCAGCTAATCCAATCAAAATATCAGTTTGTGTCTCTTTTGATTTACTTTTATAATCTAACAAACGTTTCTTTAAGCCGTCAAACTTAATATTGCCACGACCAGAATTTTTTAGCACTGACAAATCAGTTGACTGGATAGCTATATAACCACTTTTATCTTCCAATGCTTCTGATATCTTAATATTTCTACTAGTAGTATTTTTTGAATCCCACAATGTTACATCTGTTGGAAAACCATAATTTTTCCTAATTTTATTTATATGTTTTGCAATATCAATATCACGATCAAACATTCCAAAATTAGCATCGGCAAATATCCATGACTGCTGCTTGGCAGAATGCTTTTGAACATAATCCATTTCTTCAAAAATTATATCTATTGATTTTTTTCTAACCTTTGAAAGCTGAGAAACACCCCATGCGCAATAAGTACATGAAAAAGGACACCCCCTATTAGATTCAAACAGTGGTATACAATTCTTGTCTTTAATAAAAGGATCTAATATTCCAGTTAGATATGGACTCTTATAATCATATTCTTTAGATTGTTTTCTAGTATTTGTAGGTGTGTACAAAAGTTTATTGTTATGTAATTTTGCACATCCTACTGGTAAATTTACACCATTGTAATTATTTTGCAGATTTTCTATAAGTTCAACAAATGGGGTTTCACCTTCACCAACTATGTAGTAATCTATAAATCGATTATCTTTTAAATACTTTTCTATAGATGGATTGTCAAGCCTTATATTTGGCCCTCCAAATATTGTTGTAGTCTGTTTTTTTTTATTTTTTGCAATATTGCAAAAATGATGATTAAGCCTTTCATTCCAACTATAGTTGCTAAATCCTATCACATCTGGGGTATTATGCTTTATAGCTCTCTCTAACTCTAAAGGGTATTTAAACAATTCAATTTTTATATCATTACTAAATATACTTTTAGCATGTGCAGCCAAACAAGCAATATTTAAAGGGACAACATGATTTGTATCTGTACTATCGTAAACTAGATCTGCAAGATAGATAATCACAATAAATTATTCATGATAGTTATAAGTTGAATATCCCTTTGTTTGGCAAAGGTAATCTCTCTCGGCTTCTTTCAAGTCTGACTCCACCATCTCTTTCACCAACTCTGTAAAAGTTATTTTTGGAATCCAGCCTAACTTCTCTTTAGCTTTAGCTGAATCTCCTAATAGAGTTTCTACCTCTGTAGGACGAAAATAGCGTGGATCAATAGAAATAATAGTTTTACCCTGCCAAATTCCTTTTTCATTTATCCCACTTCCTTGCCAATTAATGAATATTCCCAGCTCTTTTGCAGCTACTTCAACAAATTCCCTAACTGTATGATGCTCTCCTGTAGATATTGTATAGTCTTCTGGAACCTCTTGTTGTAACATTAACCACTGCATCTCTACATAGTCTTTAGCATGACCCCAGTCTCTTTTTGCATTCATATTACCAAGATACAAACAGTCTTGTAATCCAAGTTTTATTCTTGCTAAAGCACGAGTAATCTTCCTAGTAACAAATGTTTCGCCACGAACAGGGCTTTCATGATTAAAAAGAATACCATTGCAAGCATAAATATTGTATGCTTCACGATAATTTATTGTAATCCAATAAGCATATAATTTTGCAGCTCCATATGGACTTCTAGGATAAAAGGGTGTTGTTTCAGTTTGAGGTATCTCTTGGACTTTACCATAAAGTTCTGAAGTCGATGCCTGATAGTAGCGTGTTTTTCCCTCTAGACCCAATATACGAATAGCCTCTAGGATTCGTAATGCTCCAAGACCCACTGTATCGGCAGTATATTCTGGGCTCTCAAAAGAAACAGCCACATGCGATTGAGCACCAAGATTATATATTTCATCCGGTTGAATCTGTTGGATGATGCGTACTAGAGACATGGAGTCAGACAAGTCACCATAATGGAGTGTCAAATGTGGGGTATTATCTGCCATATCATGCGGGTCAGTATAAAGATGATCAATGCGCTCGGTATTAAATGAACTAGATCGACGTTTAATACCATGAACCTGATAACCCTTGTTTAAAAGAAACTCAGTAAGATATGCCCCATCTTGTCCTGTAATACCAGTAATTAATGCTTTTTTCGTCATTCTTTCATTCTCTTAATTTATTATTATTATCTAAAAACCAATTATAGGTATCTCTAAGGCCATCTTCCAAAGAAATGGTAGGTCTCCAGCCCAAATGTTCTATTTTAGATACGTCTAGTAATTTTCTTTTTGTGCCATCAGGCATTTTATTATTAAAAACAATTTCACCACAATACCCAATAACTTCTTTAATAATTTGAGCAACATCTTTAATTGTAATATCTGCACCGGTTCCAATATTTATATGTGAAAGTGTAGTGCTAATTTCTTTTTCCAATAGTTCTTTGTTAATATTCATCATGTAAATTGATGCATCAGCCATATCATCTACATGGAGAAATTCACGCATTGGTTTGCCGCTACCCCAAACTTCAACAAAAGGTTTATTTTCAACCTTAGCCTCATGAAATTTCCTAATTAATGCTGGAATCACATGGCTGTTTTTAAGATTAAAATTATCATTAGGCCCATAAAGATTGGTCGGCATTATACTTCTGTAATCTGTACCATATTGGCGGTTATATGACTCACAAAGCTTAATTCCTGCAATCTTTGCAATGGCATATGGTTCGTTTGTTGGTTCTAGATGACCACTTAATAAATAATCTTCTTTAATTGGTTGTTGTGATTCTTGTGGATAAATACAAGAGCTTCCTAAAAATAACAACTTGCCTACTCCAGCCAAATACGAGCCATGAATAAGGTTTGCTTCGATCATTAGATTTTGATATATAAACTCTGCAGGATAACTATCATTAGCATAAATACCCCCTACTTTAGCAGCAGCAATAACAACATAGTCTGGGCTTTCATCTTGCAAGAAATTATGGACATTTTGTTGATTGGTCAGATCTAGATCTGAACTAGAACGTGTAATAACGTTTATACAGCCTTTTTCGCGTAACTTTCTAACAATTGCAGAGCCGACCATACCATTATGGCCTGCAACGTAAATTTTATCATTAGAATTCATCATATATAGCTACCGCACTATTGCCTTAAACTTATAAAGCAATAGTAACAAAAAACATCTCTGAAAAATTATACCCATATAATCATATTTTTTGAATTAAAACAACCTGCAGATTCTACAATCATTTTTACAAATGATATATTTTATTACAATCGCCATTTACCTTTGCAATTGGAAGATTTACATTTTGTTCTAATAAAGTTACAGCCTTTTGTTTTGATTCTCCAATTATTAATTTAAAAACATAATGCGCTTTATTAAGTTGTTGATACGACATACTGACTCTTTCTTTAGGTGGTTTTGGCGAATCCTGTTCAACAACAACCATTTGTTCTTCTGGATATACATGATTCGGAAATAATGATGCAATATGCCCATCTTCACCCATACTCAGCAACACAACATCAAATTTATCATTTTTTTTAAGTGTATTTTCATATTATACTCTTGCCTCCAA
>Ga0233435_1001342_pt1 | contig 23943 bp, 17 predicted proteins | sample SI_122_August201_3_FD_182735 | JGI IMG/M metagenome (GOLD analysis project Ga0233435, IMG submission 182735) | Seawater microbial communities from Saanich Inlet, British Columbia, Canada - SI_122_August2016_135_MG | ecosystem: Environmental > Aquatic > Marine > Inlet | place: Canada: British...
GTAGGGTATGACTATTGCACTTTCAACATCTAAATCATGAGATATTGAGTTTAATGTAGCCCTCATATAAGCAATGGTCTTTTTAGGCCACTCATGGTTTACAATTGACAATAATCGAAATCCTCTGTCAACTACTTGCATCGAAAATCCGTTTTCATCATCAACCCAAACATATCCGATTCCTAATTTCAGTTTGTTGTATGCCCACGCCGTTTGACGAGGTTCCCATGCCCAATCCAATTCCTCACCGTTCAATTCTGGAAGCAAATCTTCCAATTCCTCATTTTTCTTGCATACTTCTTTTATTTTATTTTCTTTCATATTTTTTCCTCCTTGAGAGAGACTTTGACGAAAATCTGGTAAGCGATAAACAGCAGTAAATCACATAATTATCCAGAGCCAAATTCCTTCCTATACTGGTAGGTAATTTGAAGTTGAGGCGTAGCCTCATTTGAGGTAAATAATTGCTTAAAAGGTATTCGCTTACACAAGTTCAGAATTATATCCACTAATTACCATGGAGAACAATTTAAGACGATATAGGATAACGGACATACATGTCTTTGAGCCGGGATGAAGTGGAACAAATTGGTTCATACTTCGCTAGACATTATCATGAGGGAGAAAGAGTCAAAGTTCCTGATAATTTTTCAGATGACCCCCTTGATTGGCTGAGAAAACAACCAATGTTTGAGAAAGGCAAATTCCCGTTAGAATCGGAAAAATACTCTCCAGATAAAAACAAACCACGCATTTTACTTAGGGAGCCTTTCAAATTCACCGAATTCATTGAAAAAAGATTGAAAGAAATTGATAGTATGAAAGCAGACGATAGAGTCATACTTGATATTTCGGAATTTCCAGATCATGATTTATCTAGGGGGCATTTTGAATGGAAAACATGGTTACAATACAATGTGGAGCAGATTGCTAATGGAAAAGGATCGATAAAATTACTCGCAACAGAACAAGGTGATCGCGACTCTGAGAAGATAAGAGCCTTTGAAAAAAAGGAACAAATTTCTAATCTCATTCTCGAAATTCTCGAAAAATATCTACTTCATGATGAAACAAATAAAGTTGTCAAAAATATCCAATTACTAGAAAAAATCAATAATTTCAAAGAAAAATCACTACACGATGAACTTTTTCAACCTCGAACCAATGTCACATTTCCAGTTGACCGAGTTATTTGGTCAAAGATTTGCAATGCGGTGACAAATACATTATTCTCCCTAGCTAAATTCAATCATCCACCATCGAAAGATGAATTTAAAAAATTAAATTTTGTAGAAATATCGATGCCTGCAAATGGTTTCTTAAGCGAATTATCTACTTCAATCTCAAATATTCTATTGGAAGAAATAGCACATGCAGTTAAATCTAACCACAAGGAGGAAATTGGATTATCTAAGGCTGAAGAGAAACTTTTTCGGAAAACTGAGAACAAAGGATTCGCCAAAGGCAATGGGAAGTGGTATTCGTTAGAAAAAACCACAAAAAATAGTTCATTAGGTATTTCATATCATATTTTAATTTTTTTAATGTGGAATGGATTAATCGAAGTAAAAACTATGGATTGGAAGGATTATAAAATATTTTACGAAAAAAATAATGATGGTATAAACAAAAAAAAGAGAAAATATGATTACCCACATAAATTGATTTTTTCTGAGGCATTCAAAGAAATAATTGGTAATTGTCAACTGGAGGACTCAAAAAATAACAATCTTCATCCTATTTTTCGATGGCTGGCTAGAGCGCCTGATCGTTACATGTACTGCCCTCCTATGACACCTACTCAGAAAGAGGGGACTTGGTCAGGTGGATTATGTGTACCTCGAGGTTCAATTATCTCATCTCACTCAGATTATGAAGAATTCAAGACCCCGAGATGCGCCCCTAGTGAAAAGGCAGTGAAATCAATACATTTACTCCAGACAACTCAATGGGAAATAAATCTAGATTTTTTGAGCGTTGTATCAAATTTTTCCTCCAACGAAGAATCGATTGGCCAAATTTCAATTAAAAAAGAACTCGAAAATGCTTTTTTGTTGAAAATAGACGATGATTATATTGAACGAGATAAAATAGAAAGGAATGAGCAAAGAAGAGACAAGTTAGAAATGGTTAAGCGAATAATCGAACATAATGCCAATGTTTTTTGGCATTCTTGGACTTTTGATTTTAGAGGTAGGATGTATCCGAAGTCAAGAAACTTAAGCCCTCAGGGTGATGATTTAGATAAAGCTTTGATTAGATTCAAGGAATGGAAAAATCTCGGAGAAAGAGGAATTTTCTGGTTGCACATACACGTCCATAATCTATTTGAGGGGGTTCAAAATGAAAGATGGAAAAATGGAGTAGCGAAAAAAAGACGACCTTTTCAAGACAGAGATAAATGGGTACGTGAAAATCTAGATGAGTTGCGGAGAATTGGAAAAAATACAGTTAATAAGAAGAATCTAGAGATACTTGAATTAAAGGAATTTAGAGGAGGTGGAAGTGAATCTTTCCAAAGACTCGCTGCTATTATTGAATTAGATCGAGTATGGTCAGAATATGATAAAACAGATGATTGGGGGAAGGTGAAATCAGGCTTACCTATTCATCTAGATGCTAGTACTAATGGCTACCAACATCTTGCCGCCTTGTTTAAGGATAAAAAATTAGCAGAAGCAGTAAATATCGCTGAAGTCGATAATCCGCATGACTTGTACAAAGAAGTCTCAGAAGAGGCGAAACGTATATTTCAGATGAATGATTTTTCGTTCATAAAAAAAGGAGATGGATATAAAAAAATACTTGCTGGATTTTCGGAATCAGAAAAAAAATTCTTAGAAGATACTTTGTTCACAAGGAATTTTGCCAAGCAACCTACAATGCGTTTAGCATATGGTGGACGTAGACTTGCAAACTGTTTCGATGGAAAAAACTCGTCCGGAAATCCTCGTTATGAAAAAATGAAAAAGACTCAAAGTCAAAAAAAGAAGGAAGAGATACTTAGAAGTAAAATCTCCGATGACATGAAAGAAAATTATACTAAATATGAGAGTTTGGAAGGCCCCAAATATTACAGAAATCCCGGCTGGAAGTGGAGTTGGTTCCAAGGCACCTGTCAAGGAGGAGAGGCAGAAGCTAGAAAGATTCAAAATTTATTGAGAGAATGGGTGTGGGTAAGGTGTTGGAGTGAAGAATCATTACTATACAAATCGTTCATGAAGCGGCAGAATGAATTACCAGATAGGTTAGCCGGTTGGAAGGAAAACTACATTTTCCAGAGAAACATTACTGAACTGTGCGATGAAATTTACAAACATTCTGTAGGAAAGGTCACCCAAAAATCGAATTATAAACTTACTAATCAATTTAACGAATTGTTCAAGAAACAAAAAGCTTCACTGGGAAATAAACAAAATTTCACTAATCAAATGGTGGCATCATGGAATTTACCTGATGGTTTCCATGTAAAAAATTACTATATTAAACACCGTGATTCGGGCAAAAGTAGTGGAGTAGCCAGAGAAAATAGGAGATATTCAACTATTATGCCGAATTGGCTGGATCCAAAGAAACGGATGGAATTTGGTGGCCGAACTAATGCCATCGATAATAAATTGAAGGAGTCTCTTGGGCATGAAGAATATGAGAAAATAATGAAGAAATATGAACTCGAGAAATATCTTGGACAGAGAGGATTTGTTGCTATTGTAGAACAAATACTACATGATATAGACGGAGAAAAAGAAAACAAAAAACTTGATGAACTTCGAAGAGAAGTTGTCATAAGAAACCATAATATTAATCAATATTCGGAAGAAGAATTGAAAAGACTGAATCCAAATAAAGTCAAGTCCTCTATCGCTCCAAACTTTATCCATTCCTTGGATGCATACCATATGCGAGAAATAATCAGGAGAATGGGGTCGGAGAATGACGAGTTGGATTTCTGGGCAGTTCATGATTCGTTTGGAACTCATGCTTCCGAAATTGATAAATTAAGGGAAATAGTAACAAGTTCTTTCCATAAGTTCTATCAGTGCTCTAACATCAATTCCTTAGGCGGAGAAATATCAGAAAACTATTGGAGCGAGGTAAAGCTTGGAGATTTTGATATTGAAGAAATCCTGAAATCGGAATATATGATTTCATAATTACTTACCAGTAATACATGATACGTGAATATGTTTACAGTAGCAGTCGAAGAAAGGAGGAAAGGATATGAGTAAGTTAGGTGGTTTAGCAAGATTAGCGGTGGGTGTCGTAGTAATATCAACATTGTGGCCTATTGGATTGTTCGGAGATGAATGAATGGGAATGTTAGGTAAGATAGTAGGGGCGACAATAGGATTTTGTGTTGGCGGACCAGTTGGTGCAGCAGCAGGAGTTTGGATTGCTGAAGGCGGTACAAACGGAGACTCATTTGAGGTATGAATAATTACTTACCAGTAATACGAGGTTTACAAAATGAAAGAAATAAATGAAAGAAAAATTACTGTAGAAATAGCAGATTATACCGGTCACAGTGTTGTTCTCTTGAATAGAGAAGAAGTTCTGGACATGGTATCACAAACTGATAGTTGGATATATTCAGGAGGGCGTAGAACTAACTCCCAGGAATTAGCCCAATCCGATTGGGCTGGCATTGTAACAATAAGCATAATGCCCCAAATCCAATATGGTTAAATTCAACATTAGAATTTCAATGAAACGAAATAACGCAAAGCAAATGAGGATATATTCTCATTTGAAAATTAAATTTAGTGTAATAATAGTGAATTAGGATTCCTAATTACGCATAAACTTTCGAGGCAATTCTGTCTTGAATATATTTATGATTTAATCATAAAAATTGTATATGGAGAGGAAAAAATGACAAACAAAAATAAAGATGAAAATAATGACGAAAGAAAATGGAAACCAGATAATGAATCGCTCAGAAGGATAGTGAATTTGGCAATAGAGAGGTGGTTTCTTGAAACGAGATGAAGAAGAAAATGGCAGGGAAGCAGGAACAAATCTACCAGATATGACCAAGATATACGAAGCTATTTCTCAACTACTGGAACTTACCATCTTCGTTGCGAAAATGAATGATGAGTCTGAAGAAATACATTCTTGTAAGGATGGAGATCTTAGAGATTGGCCGAAAATGAATGATGATTACACAGATGAATTTAAGGGGGAATTTGAATGATTCAAATGAATAATCAATCGGTACTGAGTTCTTTTCATGTGAATGGATTCGACGAGCATAATCGTTCTTTAGATTGGATTGAAGATACCGCAAACAAAATAGGTGCAGAAATTAATCTAAATACTGAAGCCAGATGGACAAAATATTCTGAAAGCTTCGAAATAAAATTCAATGGAAGAGATTCAGGTATAATTTATAAAATTACAATATCTCAATCAGATAAACAAACTAAATTTCTAGCAAAAAGATTTCATGAAATTGATCTAAACGAAAGAAATGCAAAAATAATCATGAAGGCTTTTCCCGAAATTATGCATTATGATATTCATTGGTTTGACATTCGTACATCGGAGTGGTCAGGTGTATGCATGGAGGCTGTTCGAGAAAAATCAAGGCCTTATTGGCCGGGAGATGAAATCGTATCTATTATGTATGCATTGTATGATGATTTTCGAAGTTGTCTCGATGAAAACATGTATACACTTAGACGAGTAATGTCAAATGCTCTCGTTACATATTGGTTTGCAGAAGTTATGCCGGGGGGATATCCTTTTGATTATTCAATTGATCAGGTCTGTGAATTTCTTGAATATCTAGAGTTGCTGCAAAAAACATCCAAAGAAGAATATCAAGATTTATTTGAGAATACTTTGACATTAAGTATATTCGAAACTGCCGAAAAAATCCAAAGAAATATTGGAGGTCATGGAGAATGAGATTCAAAGTTGCTGTAATAGGAGCAGGAGGTATAGGTTCAAACTTGCTTAGAATCTTAGCTCCTACTCTATCACAAAGTATTTTGGCAGATAAACTTGGAGGAATTGAATTAACAATTTTTGATTCAGATATTGTTGAGCAAAATAATCTATACCATCAAGGATATACTGTTTCTGACATTGGCAAGTATAAAGTTGATGCATTAGTGGAATCTCTGCGTTTATTTGAATCATCAATAATTTGTTTTGCACCAATAAATTATGATGTAAGTGAATCTACTAATCTTGACCGATTTAATTTAGTAATCGTCTGTGTTGATTCACCACTTGCAAGGGTAATTACTCATTCTAGATGTTCAATTTGGTTAGATTTGAGATGCAGAGGAGATAATTTCATAGCTCTAGATTACAATGCTGCTGATGATGTGATTAAATCGCTCACAAATTTGAAACAAAAAGCCGGTTCATGCCAATTTGAAGATGCAATTGAAACTGGAAACATTCAATTTGGCAACGCAGCAGCGGCCGTCTTTGGAAGTCAATGGATAACCCAACATTTCAGGATAGTATTAGGTGAAAAGAATGCTTTGCACCCAAAAATCAGATCTGAATCAATAACATTTGGAACCCTGAATAGATATTTATGAGGAATAAAAAATTGAGAAAACATTCCTCTATCCGGTAATTAGATCTCCCGGGAATACAAATGGGGGGAGAGGCCCCCGGGTGGAGTACTGTCATGTGCTCATCTCTGTCTCTCTCTCCACACTGTGATAGTGAATTATTTGGTGAAGTTATTATCAAAAATCAGAGCATTGGCTCACCACATTCGGGGCAAGGAAGGCCAGGGAGCCAAGCACCTGGCATATGTCCACAATTCGTACATATTGAGATGATATCGTCTCCAAACATGAATTGGCGTATACGAGGACATATCTAAATATATCTAAACTACAATATATGTAAACTACAAAATTACAAAAAATCGCCAAATAACCGTTTTCTAAAAGGTTCTCAGACCCCAGCGTCCACCATTTACTACCTCTATGAATCAATATCAGTTGGTTTTTCTCTTAATTCAGAATTATCTTCTAAAATCGCGTCTAGAATGTGGTATTTAACTCCTAATTCATCAGCCAGATAAGTAATAGCCGACACATCTTTTGGTAAACATTTGCCTCCGAAACCACGATACTCTCCGTGCATTGGATCTAAATGGGATGGCCCAATTAACTGATGTTTAGTTGAAGTCATCAATTCACTAACTTTTGACCAATCAGCACCTAATTCATTACTTATGTCATACATTTGATTCGAAAAAATTACCTTGATTGCATAGAATAAATTTCGAGAATATTTCAGAACCTCTGCACTAGTTGGATCTATATGCATACATTGTTCATTTACTACTATTTGTGCATCAATGTGATGCTGGAAAACTGTTTTAGCCAACTTTTCATCATTTGTCCCTACAACCAAAATATCTTGCCTCCCATAGTCTTGAATAGAATTTCTTTCAACAAGAAACTCAGGACTATATGCTATTCTTAAGTTGGGATACTTTGCCTCTAGAGACTTTACAGTACCCGGAGGTATAGTACTCTTTATGACAGCCTGGAAATCATCCGGAAGTTTACATAATATTTCATGAATTATGGAAATATCGGCTTCACCAGATTCTGGATTCTGAGGGGTGGGGACACAAATATAAGCAAAATTAGTCTCATCTAATAGTTCATCGAGAGTAGTTCCAAGTAAGGGGTCATGGATAATAATCTCTTGATTCATAGATAACCAATGATTAACAGCGGAACCAACAACTCCCAAACCTATTATCCCAATCATAAGCGAGCCCCCAATATTTCTAAAACGCTGTCTAATTGATTAAGTCCTGAAGTTGTCCCGCAATCAATCCATCCAAAATTATTCATTCTTAATTCTTGGATTTGTGAATTGAATCGATAGTCATTTAACAAATCAATTATCGTAGATTTAGAGTTTTTATTATGATTCAAAAGTCTTGTTGAAAAGCTATCGTCAAAAATGAAAAAACCCCCGATTGCAATATTAGAAGGAGGGAACAATGGTTTTTCTATAAATCGTCCAATTTGACCATTATCGTCAAAAACACATACACCATATTGCGTTGGATCGGATACAACTTTTGTAATTATTGTGGCCCCTTTTTTATTTCCATATATAGTTGTTCTTAAGGCTTGGATTTCATTTTCTTCAAACATTGTATAATTATCTCCAAATCTAAGGATGACTTGTTTTTTCTCAAATTTATTGTATGCTAAGGATAAAGCATTTACAGTCCCTCTAGGTTCATCTTCAATAACAAAAGTAACGTCAAAGGAAGGATAATTACTATCCATATGTTCTTGAACATCCTCATAGAAATTATTGATTACAATTATCAATTTGGTTATTCCTAAATCTGCAAAATTTTCCATATGAAAATCTAATAGTTTCTTATCGCCAACATCAACCATAACTTTGTTATTTTTATCGGTGAATGGCTTCAATCTGGAACCTGTTCCGCCACAAAGTAATATACCTACATGATTATTCACTGATTCACAAGAATTAACAGTCACCATTGAAATCCCTCCTTAGGAATTATACAGATACCATCTAAAGGTTCTGGCCACTTATCGTCTCCTAAACCAAATGAGGCACTAATTGCAGCTATTATTGAATCATGACTAATACACATAATGTAATTATTATCTGCTGAAATAACGCTGTTAAGGAAAAATGCAGTTCCTTCTTCTCTATTTCTCATACCTTTGAACTCTTTAATCCCAGAAATATGTTCTTGAAGAAATGACCAATCATCCTTTTCAATAGATTGGTCTACAAGTAACCTCACATCTTTGCTATGCTTCTCAATCACGAATGGTCCTGGATGTCCGAGTGATTCTGATTCAAGAATTTTACAATCCCAATTTGCAGATTCAAGAATTTTAAATGCCGTATCTAAGCATCTTTTTACAGGACTAGAATAAATAATATCTGGCTTATGATTCCTGATTCTCAAACCAAGATTAGAACATTTCTTAATGCCCTCTAGAGTCAACATCGCCGAAAGAGGGGGTATATCTGGAGAAGTTCTTGGACCATGGCGAATGAGCAATATACCTGTCTCTGGAGGAAAGGAAGATTCATTGAACCACGGCTCAACTTGAAAACCTAGTTGATATTTTTCCCATAATTCAATTAACTCATCTGATGGCATCTAAAACCCCCTCGACTACTACTGCATCGAGCCCCAAATTTATCGCAGCATCTTTGGCATCTTTATGATGATGCAGTATTGGTTCACCTCGTTTATTGAAAGAGGTGTTAATCAAACCTGGAATCTTATATTCATTCCACAATCTAGAAAGTAATTCATGTATCCAAGAATACTCAGGATCATTAGGCACTACTTGAGCCCTTACAGTACAATCTGAATGTATTACTCCTTGGAAGGAATCATGCCAAGATTCCGAAACTTTCCACGAACCAAGCATATATCTGGAAAGATTGCTAGATGCAGATTCGGGTAGAACCACATCAGCCGCTTCAGAACAAATGATGGGTGCTAAAGGACGATACCATTCTCTCTTTTTTATCGTTTCACTGACCTTTCTGCGTAGGATGACCGAATCCATCATAGAAATAATACTACGGTTACCTAAGGCTCTAGGGCCAATTTCTCCTTTACCGTTACATATTCCAATCACTTTTCCTTCCAGCAACAGAGATATGGTTTGATCGATATCATCAAAATATATATCAGTAGAAGAATTTCCTTCACCAACGATAAAAGGACTATGTGATTTTTCACTGCCTTTGTTGATTATTCTATCAACCCATATTGCAGCACCTAGTGACAAACCTGAATCACTTGTACATGGAGGAACAAATATTGATCTGAATCCACATTCAGATTCAATACGAGAGTTTGTGATGATATTTAGGGCGGCACCTCCTGTATAAACTAAATGATCGGCTTTGGTTTCTTTTTTGAACCTATGAAGTAAATTTAAAACGTGCTCTTCAAACTCACTTTGAATCGTGGCACAGATATCCATAAATATTTTTTCACGAGGATTAAAATCATTAACTTTAGAAAATTTTGAACTGATTTCTTCTAGAATTTTCTCTCTCTCATGTCTATCAGAATCATTCATACCCCTAAACCAATTATTTTCAAACAACCATTTTCTTAACTCAGAATTAGATTTCCCTAATGATGAGTAACCCATCAATTTACCAGGTATTGACAAATGTTGCCAAGACTGATGTGATAGAATACATCTAACAAGTGGATTGGAGTTGAAATTAGAAACTAATGTATGTAATTCCCCCCAACCAAAGTCTAAAAGTTTGATTTTATCATCACTAAAATGCCAAAAGGAATTTGAGGATTTGCTAGCACCACCATCAATATGTACTAATAATGAATTTTCCTTGAAATAACCAATGAATTGTAATGCAGACGCAATATGAGCAAATTCGTGAGAAACAATGTATCCAGTTGCTTCTCTTCTATTACTTCCAGGAGTTATTTTGGTCTTAGGGAACCAATAAACTTCGGCGTCAATTAAATTAGAGGTTACCGAAATTTTACTATTCGGTTCAATCCTGAGATTTCCATCATCCGAACAGAAACTAGAGCCGATGAAACTATTTGCTAAGGCAAATATCACCTCATCTTCATAATCAACATATTTTTCTATTATATCTGTGATATGTTTTTCTATAGAATTGTCATGCTTTACACCGGTTAATCGTTCAAGTGGTAAACAAGCTGTTAGTTTTCCATCCCTCAAGATAGTAATCGAATGATCATGGATATATGTACTCACACGTCCTCCATTAGCTAGAGGTCTGTTCGTGTCGCTGCAGTCTTTAGGACCATAAATTCCTATTATTACTTGAGACATATTTACACCACCTAAATTGAGCGAGAATCTCCATTTTCTGAAAGATGAAAGATATTTTCATCGAAATCCTTAACCAAGGCCCAACCATTGTAGAATGGCTCTGCAAATAGATATCTCTGATCATAAATTGGGAGTCCATTAGTATCTATATGTGTCCAACCCTTTTCATCTAATGCAATTGCAAATCCTTTATGGAAAACTCCTAAATCATTGAAAAAATGTTTATGAAGTTGCTCGCCATTGAAATCAATATGAGTGCATTTTCCGTCATACAAATGAACTACGGCAAAACCTTCTCTAAAATCTCCAGTATATTTGTATGGTCCGCCTGGTAATCTAGAACCGTCTATTCGAATATGGTGAAAATTACCTTCTAGATCTCTTACTGAACAACGATTTTGCTGAAAGTTCCCACACCAAGACCAACTTGTTTCATATGCTTTGGTACCGTCTGATTTTATGTGAAACCAACTACCATCTTCTTCTACAGCAGCAAGGCCACAGTAGAATCCAAAGGCTCGATTGAATACTAGTGGGAATGCTGAGATACCATTTGGGAGAATATAAGACCATTCTTTGCCGTCGAAAACAGGGGCAAGTCCTGGTGGGTGGAATGGCAGTACTTCTTCGTATCTTGCTTCATATATTGCTAATCCTTCCGCTGTGGTATGGTGGGTTTTATCTCGATGTGGTCGTGTTCGTTCCCAATCATCACTCCAATCGACGAAGTGATTGAAAGGTGAAGTCTGGTCATAAGACAAGTATGAAGTTACATGAGGTATTCGCAATGGGCCATCGAAATCTTCAGTGCCACCGGAAGATCGGTCTCTAACATAAGACCAGATTGCCTTCCGAGAGTCAATCCAATCATCCTTCCAAGGTCCTTGCCTTCTCAGATCGGTTTCAGATCTGAACTCCAAGTACCAAGTGTATCTTGACGAATCCGACACCATAGGTTCAGAGAAATGGACGCATCTTACATCGTGGACAAGTGCGTCGCCTGATTTGGTCTTAACTGGTTTGAATGAGTCTCGTGCTAACTCGCCGAGAACTCGTACCTCGGACCTTGTTAGGGCACCAGAATGATGACTTCCCGGAAGGAAGAATACTGGGTTGTGAGAATCGTCATGTAGAGAGAGGCCAATACTGAACACATTCCCTTCTGTAGTCTGAAGGGCTAGATCTTGATGGACAAGCACCTCAGTTCCAGAATTTGGCTGTTTTACTAAGACGTCTTCCCAAGTTAAGACTGCATCACCGCCGGGGAATAGCGAATCAATCAATTGAATCAAAGAATGATTCGCAAGGGAGTCTAAGAAAGAAGGGTGTTTTGAGAGAGGATACCTGATTTTGATTGGATGTCCTCGTTCATCTAACAATAGATCCTCATGGTCTTCATCTTCGAGTAATGATTCGATTGCTGCAATCAGGAGTTCGACAGTTTTCTGCGAGAACACTCTTTCTTTCAGTACGAAACCGTCCTCTAATAATGAATATGAAACATTTACTATAATCTCACCTCGGCAATTGTCTCATATTACATTTCTTACAAACATCGTTTTGCAGATAGTTTTGTAGCAGGTTGGTATAATCTTGGCTCTTCCAAATTGGTATGAGTCCTTCGTCCCCTACATTACCGAAGTAACCAAGCGTTTTTCTTAGTTCATCGGGAGAACAACAGGGGTCAAAACGTCCTTCATGATTTACCCATGCTTCTTGTCCTAAGAATGGGCATGTTGCATCAGGGTGGAGTTCACCATGATGTTCTGTATTCAATTCGTATATATTTGCAAGGATTATTCTCTTACCGTTAGGTAGCAGGTTGTTGTCCGCAATATCAATACACTCTCGAGCGATTTGATTCCAGCGAGAGATCGCAGCATTGCTACGGCGCATATCCTGATCTTTGATTTCATCAAAATGAGCCCAAAGATGGTGGCCTTTAACTCGGTCTACACCCTCTCGAATCGCAAGTTCTACTACTCTCGGAATTTGTTGAAGATTCATCTCCATAAAAGTCATTTGAAGAGTTACTGAACAGTAATTACCACCCAAATCCGCATGTTCGTCTCGTATTCTGATGAAGGTTCTTAAGTTATCCATATTCTTCTCAAAATCATTGTTGATCATTACCAGGCTTTGCGCAATTTGGTTTGCTCCATTCCAACTTAGTTTTACATCAGAACCAATTGGAACAATTAATTTAGCCCATCTTTCAGCTCCAAGTCGAGGGAAAGTTCCGTTTGTTGTTAAATTTAGTTTAACATCATATTCATGACAAAGTTCAATGATTCTTGGCATATGCTTGAAAATTAATGGCTCCCCCATAGTAGAAGGGATTATTTCTTTAAGGCCAAACTGAGAACATTCCGAAATCACTCTCTCAATCGTACTTATGTCCATTCTTCTGTATGGAAGTTCTCCCTTAACTCGGGATTGGTGGGATGGGCTGTAGGGAGAATGTTCTTCACACATAACACAATTCAAATTACAATCATCAGGATTTGTGTCGAAAGTAATTCTCCAAGGAGAAGATAAGTGCTGAAGTTTTTTTGGAGAAATACGAACGATTGTCAGTTTATCACCTCTTGATTTTTGACATTAATGATTGACATATAATGCTCAATCAAAGATAATACATGTTCTTCCTTAGACCGAATTTTTCCATCCTCAGAATATAGGTAGCCACTCTTCCCTAATCTCTTGACTAGTTCGGGGTTTTCTACAGCTCTGTTCATAGCATCAGTGAGGCTTTCTTTATCCCTGTGTTTGAATGTTAGACCGTTTACTCCATCTTTGACATACTCTCCCATCCCGCCATAATCTGATGTAATTACAGGAATACCACAATGTTGAGCTTCATGAATTACTAAAGGAGAGTTCTCTTCCCAAATAGATGGAACAACTATACAATCACAATTATTGAAAACCTCTTCAATAATATTCTCATTATTATATTCTTCTAACCATTCTATTTTATCGGTTATTTCCAATGATTTTTCAGTTTTTCTTTTCAAAGAATCCGTTAATTGCCCTTGAGATCTACCCCATATTCTTAATCTTGCATCATAGTTAAGTGAGAGAAAAGCATCAATAAGATCGTGAATACCTTTTGAAGGATGATGTCTACCAATATATCCAAAAACGAAATGTGATTCTTTATTTCTGGAGCGCCCCTCAAGTCTCTGATAATCAAATCCATAATCTAAGTATTTGATTTTTCTAGGTTCGATACCAAAATCTCTTACATGCCTCTTCATTAAATTCTGAGAAGGAGAGATGAATAAGTCAATATTTTCACAAGCCAACCGACTAGCATTCATTCTCTTGTTCACCCAACTTTCCCAATAACTGAGTTCATTAGAAACATCAATTCCCTCTACAAAACGGTTGAAACACATTTCTGCACACTTAAAATCTTCTTGACCGCTACATAGTTCCCATGGATCTCCTGAAGATAAACCCCAATGAAGAAATTGACCACGGGGGCACATCATCCAGAAATCATGTAAGGTGAATATCGTAGGGAATCCTAGAGATTTGGCTACGCCTGGTAAACCCATTGATAGGTGCCCCAAATGTCCAAAGTGTACAACATCAGGCTGAACTCTCTCAAGGAAATAATGGAATGCTTCATCTATCTCATCATTTTGAAAACGGGCGTTGGATCTTGCATGATTGATTAAATTAATTGGTATGTCTTTTTGTAAATAGTCAGTCTCCGTACGTATTTGATAATCAGGTGAAAAGGGATCTTCTTCTCTAGTGAATATTGCAACTTCATTGCCTGCCTCAAATAGTGCATGAGCCAAAGTTTGAGTATATACTTCCGAACCAGCATTGTATCTGAGAGGGTACCCATGAATCACCAAAACTATTTTCAAAAATTATTACCCCCTTTGCCTGCTATATGTGACTTGAATAATTGTATAGTTTTGATCAAACCCTTCCGGATATCAGTTGAACAAGAGAGGCCTAAATGATCTCTCATCCTGCTAGGATCACCATAGAATTTCTCGACATCATAATCTCTCCCTTTTGTAAAAAATATCTTAGAATTGCCCCCAGTATATTCTATGACAAGATTTGCTAAATCCTCAATTTTAACAGGTTCACCGGGTAGAATGTGTATGGGGGGGAGGTTCTTTTCGCATTCATCCAATATCTTTGATGCCTCATATATAGCCGACGCGGTATCTCCAACATAAGTGAAATCAAAAACTTGACCTCCCCCATGAATTTCTAGAGGGACGGAGTGTAAGGCATTCCACAAAAATGCATTGACAAGTCTTGTTTTATGGTCGCCTGGATGACCATAGACATTCGAGAATCGAAGATTAGAAAAGAAAATATCATTTTTTACACAAAACTCTTGAACCATTACTTCGCCTTGAACTTTAATATGACCATAATGATTAATCGGAGAGAATCCCTGTTCTTCAATCACAGGGAATGTTTTTGGTTCGCCATAAACTTCTCTACTACTTCCAAATATAAACCATTTACATTTAGCTTTGGAAGCCGCAAACAAAATTCTTTCCGTCCCTAGTAGATTTACTCTGGTACATTCATCTTTATCTAGCTCAGCATCAATCACTCTCGATACTGCGGCAAGATGTAGGATACCATCGACACCTCTCAGTGATTCTACTAGAGGATCAAAATCAACGATATCACCCACAAAGTCAATCTTCCTTCCATCCAAATCTGTTGACTTTAAATCTAAGGTCTTAACATTCCATCCTTTATTTTCGTAGTATGTTCTTGCTGCTGAACCAATCAACCCCGCACCACCAGTTATCATAACAGTACTCATTGAATCACTACTTAATTATCTGTAACATAATAATAATATTTTCGCCTAAGGTATCAGGAAACTAAATATCCACCTAGCCCTGTCCTTTAGGTTGAATTGGTTTTACTTTGAAATAATTTATATTTGCTGAAATAAAAATTGTCCAATCGGTTAGTCTTGGTGTATTAAGGTGTACTCTCCCTAACTTTTTTGATTCCTGAATAAGTCTTTCAGTTCTAGTAGCCCAAGCCGAAATTAATTTCTCGCGATTCATAGACCAAGCACCAGTTATCTCATCAGCATCTGCCCATTTTCTCAGGTTAGTGACTTTCAATGAACGATAAAAATCCTCTGTGCTTACATCTTCTTCATCTTCTTCTTCAACATAATCATAATTCAGTTCTTCTAGAAATTTATTTTCCCAATCCTGATCGACAGATTCTCCCGATTCTAATCTTGAAATAATATCAGAAATAGAGGGCCACTTAGTTCCCCCTACATTTCCTTTCCCATTTTGAAAACCAATTCTTGGTGAACGGAACGGATTTGATGCGATTAATTCAGCATGTAACTCTGGATATTTTTCTTCTAAAATTGATAATAATCTTTCACCTATGTCTTGATCATCTCGGTTTGTGCCATGAAATGCATTTACTAATGGATTGTAAGGAAGAATTTTACACCAGTTTGGAATTTCCATTCCTAGTTCACTCATAGCATACAATGAATTATGCCATATTTTATGCAAGTAACCACTTCTTACCATCATTTCAGCTTGTATGATTTTTCTATTATCATTTTCGATTGGCAAATCAATACCGACTGAGCGTAGATAATCTCTATGCAATAGCAGCTCCTGGCCCCAATTCCAGCAGAATTCATCAAGTCCAGGAGTCCTCATTCTAAGAAAAAGGATATCAGTTCGTGAATCAACTTCATTGTTTATTGCACTCTCACTCAATAAATCATGTTCCCGACCCATGACACTATTTGATAAAATATGATTCCTGTAAAGTATTTTATCAGTCCTTAGATTGTTAAATATTGTTCTTGCACTTCTTCTTCCATATATTTTATCATGAGATTCAGAATAATCAGGAGTTCCCGGAATCCGGTTAAAAACACCTTCATTTTTCAAAGCATCCTGTGCTCTAAACCAGACGGAGACAGTTTCATTTCCTTCGTTACCATCACTTTTCATAATTATTTCACACTCACAACCTTATATTTAGTTTTTGATATATTACTTATTTAATCAGAAATATCTGAGTCTATAACAGGGAATATTTTTTGCTCCTTAATCTCATGGACTCTTAACAGCCCTCTTTTCTTATTTAATTTTATATAATCTTCAAATCCTTCTAAATTAAATTTAAACGGTACTTCGTAAGGTGAAGAAATATTTTTCTTAAATTTATCAAATATTTCTTTCAATGATACACCTTCTTTGGGAACTGGAAGATACTGTTCTATCAATTCAAGAATTTCGTCATTAGTATATCTTTTCAATAGAGAAAGATTGTATTTCCCAGGAGCAATATGCGCATGATGCAATCCAAAATCTGAATTTCCGAATAACTCCACATGAATATACTCTCCTTTGCTTACTAGATTTATTCCATTAATCGAATATCCGCTGTCAATTGATGGGACTTCAACTCTTGATTCATATGGCTTTGGTAGCAATCTATCGCTCTTACTTTCAGATTTAATCCAACGATTCCAACGTTTACATAATACAGATGAATTTTGAGAAATATCAGATAATAGATTCTTTATTTTATCAAATTGCTTTATTGGTGAAACCATAATTAAATCTGGTAATTGAACTAATTTTGTTCCCTTTCTCTTAAAAAGTTCTGAAACTGTTGGAGAAATAACCAATTCTAGTGGAAATGATTCAAATAAAATATCATGCCATTCACTAAGATGCTGGCTTGCTTCTTTACTCAATCGAATTCCTACTTCAATCCCTGTATCTAACCCATGATTCCCATCGAGATTCGCCGTGAAAAGTAAGCCTGAATTATTATCAGCAATGACATGTTTTGCGTGAAGATCTGGGTGCCCCCTCATAGAAACTCCTTTGCATCTCATTAATCGAAGGAAACCTTCTCTTTCACTCTCTCTCGGTGGCCTCCCAATTGCCTTATCAGTAGCATGATATAGAATTGTAATTTCAACACCTTTTTGCGATGCATTGACCAACTCATCAACGACCTGTTTGCCTATTCCGGATTCAGCATTTGAAAGTGCATAAGTCGATATTCGAAGTGTCTTCTTTGCAGATTTGATTTTGTCAATTATTGCTTTAACAAGGCTCATTCTACGATTTTCCAAAGTCCAAATCGCATTGGCAGTAGCGCGAGGTGAATCTGTCTTTTCCGCTTGATGCCATGGATTTCCAAGTCTAGGATCATTCTTACTTGGCCGTATATGCTGATTTGCTTCATGGAGCCATAGATATGAGAAAAATGAATGGAAAGATTTCACTGTTTTTGAATCGCTGACTCGTATTCCTGTCTCAATATTCTTCTCGAGTGAGGTGTCACGGATATTGGCTGATGTGACCAATAATTCATCATCGATAATGAGGAACTTAGCATGTGCTTCGGGGTGCAAACGTATGTATACGCCTTTTCCAGCAAGCTCCTGTAGCCTTGAAAGATTGTTCATTGATTCTTCATCATCTGAATATCGGCTGTGAATACTGGTTTCGAGTGTAGTCAGAACATGAACGCGTCCATTTAATCGATTTGCTGCTGACGCTAGAGTCTTCTCTATCTCAGGGTATTGTAACATCCAGTTGAATAGGAATACGTGACGCTTTGCGGATGAAATCATTTCTACCATTGCATCTAGAATTGCAGGATTTTTAGGATGGGTACTGATCAATGACTCTGTATTACCCTTCCAATCGAGGGGGTTGAAATCATTCTTTTTCTCCTTGAGAGGTAGCCAAGTAACCAATTCGGGAATCGGATTATCTAGAACCTCGATTTGGAATGACTCAATAGGCATGGAAAAACACCTCCGCTTCGTCAATTCGGTACTGTAATTCCCATTCTCCTGTCTTTCTGTATCGCTCCAATATGGAATCGAGAGATAGATCTTTCAATGTCCGCTTGAGAGTTTCAGCCCATTTATTTGGTAGATTTTCAGGGTCCATCCACAATTCTTCAATTGACTGCTTGAGAATCTCTACTTCTGAATCAACTCCTACACGGCCTAATGCTCCATCAGGTAGTTTACGCATAGCGTCATCCATCGCATCATCAATCCAAGATATGATTTTCTTCTGTTCGGGTATTGGCCGCAGGAGTGCTTCAACTTCGATATCGCTACCCATTGAGAATTGCACCCGATGTGGTTTAGGTTTTGATTTACTTGGGAGATCACGATGTTCATGTTCGGATACTTCGATTGACAACATACTCTTGTGTGCTCTTGGCTTTGAAGATTGGTTTCGGAAATCGATTTCACCCAATGTGCCAGTCAATGTATCATTAGATTCGAGTTCGACTTTTCCAAGTGAACTGAGAAGCATAGTTGAACCAAGTTGTACATCTTTCAGATTGGCTGAGGGAGGCCCCACAAGGGTTTTCACAAACCAAATTCCTGGAACTTTTGCAGATTTGTACTCTTGTATTTCAGAGGCTGGCCAAGAATTAAGTTTAGTACCAAAATCATCTCTTCTAACAGTTTTTTGTTGTGAAAAACCCTCAATCGATTCATCGACTTTATGCATATTTCTTTGCTCTGCAGTGAACCAATTTGTAACTTCTTCGTTAGAAGGAGGTTTAGTATCTTTCCAATTTATTTTTCTCCATTTCTCGCTACTAAATTTTGTATCTATGGGTAAAAATTCACCTGTTTCTTCAACCATATAGAGTGTTTGATTTCTCGAAGTTATTAGACGGATTTCTCCATCTTTGGAAGCAAAGCGCCCTGCCTCGGTCAGTTCAAACATCTGGTCAAATATCGGGTCTTTTCGGTGCCGTTTAGTCTCCTCAGAATCTTCTTCGAAAAGGAAGCCTCCATTACGGTTTAGCAAACGAGATTTTCGTTTGGTTGATCTTTGAATCAAATTACGATAAAATAACATTTCTAAAAGTTTTCTTGCAAGATTGATTGGTAGTCCAAAAACCCGTTGAATATCTTTTGCAGACAAGGCGTCAAGTTCATCCGCAAGACGAATTGCATGTACAAGTAAAGGGTCTTCTTTTACGCCCTCCTCCCGACACCTTAGATTTGTGAAAATCATCTTGATAATGGTAGCAGGAGAAGTATGGATCGCCCATGCACCTTCCTTGATTATTCTGTTGGAAAGTACGGGCCGAGGTGTACGAAGTTCTCTACTCATTTGCGACCACCTCTCTTTCCCCCACTTGGGTTTGGAACCAAATTGATATCTGTCCAATCATTTCTGAGGTCTTTGGGGGAGATTTGGAGAGAACGCCCATTCTTCAGGACATGATTGATTAACTGAGAGACGAAATTCTGAGGGGCTGTATTTTCAGTCATACTTGAGTCTAAATCTTCATCAGTATTTCTTGCATCATGTTTTTTGCCCATTTCCTCAAGTTGCCGAGCGTTGCCAACGAGAATCAAGCGATGACGAGCTCGAGACGTGGCTACATTAATTCGGTTTAAGACTGTCATGAATCCGAGGCTTCCACGTTTGTTGGCGCGAGTCATGGGTAATAGGACAACATCTGCTTCTCTTCCTTGGAATCGATCAACAACATTGACCTCGATACGAACAGATTTCGTCTTTTTATCCACAAAACGCCAACCCTTTGACTCGACGACATCACTTACACGAAGGGCTTTCTGAATTGCAGCGGCCTGCGCCTTGTAAAATGAAATAACTGCAATCTCCCAGTATCTGTCATCTGGATGAGGAATTGATGCAAGATCTTTTGCAAGATCATCAATCGCTTCGACAATCACCTTTGCCTCCGCGACATTTACGTAAAGCCATTTTTTCCTTCCATTTGGGAGTATGTCAATTTTCTCCATTGCTTCGTCACCAAACAACGAAGTGTCGAGAAGTACAAGGCTTTCATCCTTCTTTAGTGGAGTTCCCAAGAGACGTGTAGGGAATCCTCTTTCAACCATGTTTGAACCGCTATAATATTCATTTCCATAGACTACCTGGCTATTAAATTCAGCGATTTTCGGGTGCATTCTGTGTTGAACATTAAGGCTGACAATTCTATCATTTCGCTTATTCTTTGAGAGTCGCTCAGCAAGTAATTCAAATCCACTATTGTATTCAAAATCGGCTACCATTACCAAATCCCTCCATAGTCTATCAAGGCTATCTGAATATTTCTGATCATAGCACCAAGGATTAATCGCACCAGAATTATGTGGCGCGGGCCAACGTGGCCCAATTGTAGATTCAATATTCTTTTTGATGTTTTTATCCCACATCGAATTGACCCACTTTCCTTCCACTCTAATCTGGGCAACCTTTGGTCTGTCACGGGGAGGACGACGCCAAGACTTAGGGCGCTTGTTTGGTTCTTCGGGATATGCTTGTTTATTCGGTTTCTCAGGCTTTTTATATCGTCCAGGATTGGCCAATTGCTTCGGCTCCTTTGGTGGTTTAAATTCGCCTGCTTTGAACGCGTTTGGTTTCTTTGGCTTGGGGCCACGTGTTTTCTTTTCGGCAGAATCCCATTCACCTACAAGTGAATCATATTCTGATATTTTCTTTGCAAATTCCTTTTCCCTGATAGATTCTTTATTTTGAAATTCTTCTTTTGCTTTGCCAAGAATTTTTGGATATTCTTTAATTGCTGCCTGCCGGTCATTGTAGGCGATTACTGCCCGCTCATGCGTCTTTTTTGTTGAGTTGCATTTTCGTTCCCAGTTGGCCACTGCTCGAATAAAATCATCATCAATCTTATTCTTAGCGACCTGCCACTTTCCGACTTGGGAATCAAAACTGATTTCAGACCATTTATCCTCTAAATCTGCTCGTAAATTCAAGATGGAGCTGTAAATTCTCCATTGGTGTTCACGTCGTTCATTTTCATTATTCGACATTCGATGCTCAAACCATTGCTCAAGAGAAATGCGGACACTTACAGCGCACTCTTCAAACATCTTCTGAATTTCTTGGCGCATGGCAAAGAAACCTACTAGTTCGTTGCCATCCTTTGAAACGGATACACCATCACGGATGTGGGCTCCTTTGATGTGTTCCTTGGCTGGCTTGGTTAGTTGATGGACCCAAACTGATTTACCAGTAGGTTTTCCATCTCCATCCTTTTTGTTCATACTCCAAGCAAAATGTTTCCAAATTATTCGTGCTAAGATGAAGTCAATTTTAGATTGGTCTACGTGAGGGCTGAGTTGTTTTTCATCGCCCACAAGAAGCCAACGCTTGGCTCTGATTCCTGGGACCAAGAATTCGCCCAGAGTTGCCTTTGAAGCTTCATCTATGATAGCGATATCAAAAGGAATTCCATCGGCCGCGAAATAACCTCCTGTGGAAATTCCAATTGTCGTCGCACAAACTAGGTTTACATTGTGCTTAAGCATATGACCGATGATGTCAACCCGCTCTTCACCGTCTTCATCGCGACCCTTTACTGGCTGACGTAATTGGGTCAACCAATCCTGCTGAATCGAAGATACCGTGTCAGATCCAAGGTTTTGATTCAATCCCGATTCTAGTGATTCTGCAAGTCTTGAACGAAGGCCAGAGCTCAACTCGTCCCAAGTGAACATACGCAGGTGGTTGGAAACAGCGCGACTATTGCTAGCGTGACGCAATGGATAGACTCCAGGGAGAAAATTCGGGCCGTCGACCAAACCAATTCTTTCTAACACATTGTCGACTGCAATATGTGTAGGAGCAACCATTAGGACACGTAATCCCTGCTCTACAGCCAATTGCTGGATAATTTCACAGATGACGGTTGTTTTTCCCGTACCTGGTGGGCCTCGAATCAAAGAGATATCTGGACATGAGAGCCCTGTAAAAACCGCTTTTCTTTGTATTTCAACACCTCCTTTATCTAAGGCTCTCATCCTAGATTTGAGATTCAATCCAGGATTCAATAAGGTGACGCCAGTATCAGATTGATTGTAACTTGGAAGTTTGTTAGCATCTCGAATCGTATGTGCTAGGCTCTTGGCTTGTTCTGTTGCTTCCCGAATTAGTGAATTGACTGCTTGGCTCTTACGGAATGTGTTGTAATCATCCGCCCCCTCTCTAAGATGAAGGCGCGGTTTTATGGTTCCTTTTACTGCCTTATCCAGCAATTCTGCCCACCTGGATGCGGCCTCTGGCCTCCATTGATCTGGGCGTAGTGTCATCATCGATGTGTCTGGATCAAAACCTTCAATTCTGATTCTGAATGGAGAGGTCTTGGGCTTCTTACCTTTTCCTTTACCCTCAAGTTCTTCTATTTCAACTTGGAAATTACCTTCACTCCAGCGGGGAGGAACACCAACAGAGTCTTTGTGTAAACGGATACGAAATGGATCTGTAACTCTATTCTTGGCCACTCGGGCCCAAGCAGAAGGTTGTGGGAGAGAATCGAGGATACTATTCAATGCATAACGCATACTTGAATGAAGGCCTAATGATTTGACGATATCACCTACACCTGTTTTTCGAACGTGTCCTACGGTGCGAATTCCGCCCTTGCTTAATTTCTTCAAATCATCAGGGCGAATGTCTTGAGATGACATTAGTCGTTCGATATTGAAATTGTCAGGGGGTAACTTTTCACTCACAGCGTAAAAAGTGAACCGGGGTCTTCTTCGAGGATCCCGATAGTAATCTTCCTCGGCAGAGAGATGGCCATTCAGGCAATTGAGAGTGTTCAATTTCTCTGGGTTAACGTTCATCCCCCAATCGTCGTGATCATCAGCAAAGCCTTTGCCAAATTCTGATTCTTCAGACATAGTCTTCCCTCCTAAGATAACTCGCTGTTGGCTCAACTCTTATGAGGTATTCTCCGGAAATCACAATAATATTCGAAATCATACTAATCACTACCCTGACCTATTATTGGAAGGTTAACATTGCTGGAACCCCATTCATATAATCCTCCTCGATTATGGAATCTATCTTCAAGAAAAATATTTTTTTCCCAAGCGTTTTTGACTCCGATGTCAAGTATAGAAGGACCATATGAGTGCCCCCCATTTACATTAGAATAAAAGCGACCAAGAGCATCGAGCATAGCATAAGACCCACGCATCAGATCATTACTTTCTGGTACAAACTGAATTCCTTTCTCAGCAACCCATGAATGCCTATCGACCCAGGTT
>Ga0233435_1001358_pt1 | contig 23787 bp, 15 predicted proteins | sample SI_122_August201_3_FD_182735 | JGI IMG/M metagenome (GOLD analysis project Ga0233435, IMG submission 182735) | Seawater microbial communities from Saanich Inlet, British Columbia, Canada - SI_122_August2016_135_MG | ecosystem: Environmental > Aquatic > Marine > Inlet | place: Canada: British...
AAGTGTAATGTCACCTATATCTGTTCCGTCAGAATCAGTAGAAAAAGGAAATTTTTCTATCGTATTATAATATGTACCTCCATTTCTTCCACCAGAAACATATCCATGAGTAGATGATTTTTGTCCTGTTGCACCATAACTAACTTGTGTTAAGTCGCCTACGTCTGTTGCATCAGCATCTGATGCATAGCTATATTTGTCAATTACGTTAATGGGCCCAGGCGAAGGGTATTGATAACCACCAGAAGCATAACCATAACTTGTTCCTTGAAATGTATAAGACTGAACATCACCAGTACCAGCTCCAACATTCGTCCAAACATTTGAATCTGTAGTAGCATCAGTCAAAATGAAAAACTCTCCTGAAGTACTATTTGCCCATTGTGTGCCTAAAGTTGCGTTAGTTGTTATGGTGGGATCACTTGATGATATTGTTGGCCCTGATACAATACCTGTAAGGTTAGAACCATCAATAGCAGGAAGAGCACCAGTTAGTTTACTAGCAGCAATATTTACAATATTATCATCTGTTACTTTTGTTACACTCATTTCTTATTTCCTTTTTTGTTATTGAATGTTAGTAATTAACTGCCCATCCGTGAAGCTGTGCTATCTTTGAAGATGCTTGTTGATTAGCCCACTCTGCTTTCATCTTAACCGCTGTGCCAGTATTCGACAGAGTAGTTTTTCCTAAAGGAATAACATTTGTCGTTCCGTCAAACGTAGTTGGACTACCGTAAGATGCAGCCTCTGTCCAATTGCTTCCGTTATCAGCTGAAAAGTAAGCTTTCAAATCAGTACCAATTGTGTTTGTACCTACACTATCTTTAACAAGTAAAGCACCCGTTACTTCTGAAACCGTTGAGTCAGCAGTCGATGCAGTTGAAACAAGTGAACCTGTTGCACTTAATGTTGTATTAGTAGCAGTTCCATAAGGTGCTGTAGGAGGCGTGAAATCTGAATCCCAACGGGCTACTCGTGAAATTCTTACTTCATCAATATGAGCATCTGCGTAATAACCCTGCACCGTAGTTTTTCTACCTATATAAAATTCATTTGTATTATTCGTCATATTAAGTGTTGATGTGGTTGTGTTTTCAGATGTGCCATTCACATAAAATTTCATTACCCCGCTTGACCTAACAACACACAAATGATACCACTGGGGAGATGAAACAGCTGTTGTAGTATTTACTGTTGCTCCACTTGAACCATCAGACATTTGAAACCTGATAATATTACCAGATGTTCTATACATTGAAAATGCAAATCCTGACCAAGTTGCGTCTGAATTAACTTTAGACAAAATACCATCTTCGTTACCTGCCCACGCAGCTGTTGGACGATACCAACACTCCATAGTGAAATCACCAGTTCCTAGATTAAATGCATCATCATCAGGAACGCTTAAATAATCACCAGTACCATCAAAGTACATTGAAGAAGCACCAAACTTTGATTGTGCCGTACTATGCTGAGAATCTCCACCAACTGTAACCGTCCTAGCATTCTGGCTACTATCCACAAAAGTCTGACTGCCATTAGTCGTATCACTCTGAACCAATAAGAGTGTATCATGGTCTGGCGTTGGTTCTCCGGTTGCTTCAATAATTGCTTCTATCTTGTTATGGTTTCCATGATGAGCCGTCAGGCTAGTCAATGTATCGTTTTGACCATACCCACCATTAGGATGTGTCCCTGAAAGATATTCTACAAGTACATTCCCACTTGTACCTTCATCCACACCAATAGCCCAAAATACAGTTCCCTTTTCAATTGGCACATTCAAAACAAAAGTTTTCTCACCCGCACTATTAAGATTTATAGTTTCCGAATCTGACCCAATTTGTGATACTGGGTTTGTGCCATCAGATGACCAAATTTCATAATGACCGTTAAAGGCCGTGGTGACGGAAGTAATATTAATTTTAATACCTGTAATATTCCCAGTTCGTGTGGCTTTGAATAGTGACCCCATATATTTAGCTGTAGAGACTCCATCACCCCAATTAGTGGAGGCTGAAGCAGTTTCATGGTAGTAACCATCACGCTGAATTTTTGCAGAGTCAGTTATTTTAAAGTTGTCGTAATCAGCTTCTTGTGGCCCCGGATCACCTGATGCAAACCGCATTGTCCCTGAATAAGTCGTGCCATATGTATGGACAACAACGTCATCATCATAGACTTTGATTGTTCCAGATACTCTTTCAATTTTAACAACCGAACCATCTGCAAAAGTATGCGTATCTGATTGTGCAGAAGAACCAATCATAAAATCAGTTACACTTTCGTCACGATACCAAAATGAATTGGTCATGCTACTCATTCCTGCCCGTTGGTCAGCGGTGCGAGTCCCATCCTCATCAATTGCATACACACCAAACTCAGACTGATTTGATTCCGCCAGCGTAAAAGTTATCTCGAAATCGCCATCAAGAGTTATAAGCGTACTAATATTATTATTACTTCCTGTAGCTTTCCAATACGCTCCTATCGAATGATCGCCAAGAGGATTACCAGCTACAGGATGTTCGCTGTTTGAGAATGTGTAATCAAAATCATTACTACTCAAAGCAATGTTTGTAGCAGTATCTAATTCTGAAGCAGAAGTTACATACTCATCAGAACTTACTAATGCATTTACAGAGTTAGTACTATCAACACCTGTTGAATCTTGAAAGTGGTCAATGAAATCATCAGTCAAGTTCATTGCAACTTTATTATCAACACTAGCCCAATGAAGAGCAAGAGTTGAAAGGTCTTGGTATTGTGATTCAAAATTAACGGACACACTAGCAGGCAATGTACCTGTTAGTTTAGAAGCGTCCATACTAACAATTTTTGGATTTGTTACTGAACCATCCCACAATGTATTTTCAGCAAGTGCCATGAAATAAACTAATACTTTCATACCAGTTGGGGGAGCTGTCGTAAATGTCAACGTAGTTCCGCTTACTGTATAATCAGTTCCCGGCTTTTGGTTAACACCATTATATGTAACTAAAAGGTCTTCTGGATTAGTTACTGAATGATTCAATGTAAGTGTAGTTGAACCATTACCCGTCATTACTTGATAGTCAATAGCATCTTGTGGTATTACAGATGATACTGTCATTTCCTGACCAAGATAAACTACGAATACTATATCACCTGTGGTTGGAGCTGCTGTGAATGTTAGTGTACTTCCAAGTACTGTGTAAGCTACGTTTGGTTCTTGGACAACACCGCCTACTGAAACTATTAGTCCATTTGCATTTGAAATATATGTTAAGTCAAATGCAACAGTTGAACTATCAGCCGTAAGGGTCTGCTTTTCCAATACACCATATTCAATATCTCTGCCTATGTAAGCCATTTATTTTATATCCCTTCCGTATTAATAGTTAACCGCCCAACCATGTAAGCGTGTCTCTTTTGTTCCTGATGCCTGATTTGCCCATTCTGCTTTCAATTTCATTTCCGTGCCAGATGTTAAACCAGTTGTCTTTCCAAGTTTAACCATTTTCTTTGAAGCACCATTGAAGTTGATAGCTGAACCATAAGAAGCAGCTTCAGTCCAGTTAGCACCATCATCAGCAGAAAAGTAAGCTTTCAAATCAGTACCGAGTGTAGCAGTTCCAGATGAATTCTCATAAACCATTACACCAGAAGCAGTTGTTGTTGCAGAGTCTGCTGTTGATGCTGTTGAAATAAGCGTACCTGTTGCGCTTGTTGTAGGAGTAGAAGCAGTAAAAGTTAAACTATCTATATCACCATCAAAAGGTGTTCCGTGATTAGTAAAAGTAAAACGCATATCTACATTACTTGTTTCAGGATAAGTATAAACTAAAGAAGAATTAATATATACTTTAACTTGACCAGATATTCTGGTGTATTTAACAACATCACCCGCATTTACACCGGCAGACATAACTCGTGCAGTACCAAAAGAAGAATATTGTGCATAAGTTCTGTTAGCTGCACTATTACCAGTAAACCAATACGAAACAGTCATGTTGTCCATTCCGCCGTAGGCTACACCTGCCCATGTACTATCTTCGGTTACAGGATAAAATCCCCATGCTTGATTATGCACACCAGTTGCTGTAAATTGAATTGTAAAATCACCAGTTCCAGAAGTCCATACGGATTTAATTCCATCATCTCCTGTTATATTATCAACACCACCAGAAGTAATAGTATAAGCACTAGTATCTCCTGTCCAATCACCAGAGCCTGGAGTTGTAACCGTATCCGCAGAATAAATACTACTAACATACTCACCAGTAGTATTACGGTCAACTGTTGTTTCCGTCAAGATTCCGCTATCACTTTCAAACTGGTCAATGAATACGCCAGGCAAGTTGAAAGATGCTTTGTTATCTGCAACTGCAACGTGTATACCAAGTGAAGCAATTGTTTGGTCAATACTAGTTGTGTCTACACCCATACCAGCAGGCAATGTACCTGTTAGTTTAGAAGCATTCATTCCAACAATTTTTGCGTCTGTTACTGAATTATCAGCAAGTGTTCCAATTGCAGCTGCTTTACCCAAATGATAAACAAGGATTCCCATACCACTATCAGGAGCTGTCGTAAATGTCAACGTAGTTCCGCTCACTGTATAATCTGTAACCGGCACTTGTGTTACACCATTCAGCATAACCATTAGTGATTGTGCATTTTCAGGTGCTGTTGATAGCGTAATAGGTGTAGTATCAGAACCATCACCAGTACCAGTTTGAAAAGTAATGCTCTCTCTTACACCAGAAGCTGTAGTTAGCTCTTTTCCGAGATATACTGCATAGGCAACTAAACCGTTTGCAGGAGCAGCAGTGAATGTTAGAGTTGTACCTGATGCAGTATAAGCTACATCGGGTTCTTGAATAATACCACCAACACTAACCAATAAACTCTTTGCATCTTTAACACCACTATCCAAAACAAATGCAGTTGTTGAGCCGTTAGTTGTGAAGGACTGCTTATCCAATACACCATATTGAATATCTCTTCCTATGTAAGCCATTTAATTATCCTTTTTAATATTATTTATTATTTGGGTTATCGTTTAATGTTAGATTAGGAATTAACATCTTCTAAGATTGAACAGACAACATCACAAGCACCTGAAGCTGTTACACGAATACTATCGCCAGTTTCAAGGATAACTTTTTGTCCTGAAATAACCTGCAATGAACTACCAGATGGGATCGGAGCATCTTTAACAATAAATGCATCGGTACTTGCAGAACTGTCCAGTACTTCAGCAGAAGCTGTAACAGCACTTGCTGTTGTATTTGCAATATCCAACTCTAGGATAATACTATCCTTACTAGCGGGTGCTGTGTATACAGTCGTTACTGAAGTTACACCTACTGATTGTACGCCTTTGAAATCATTAGCCATGGTTTTGTTCCTTTATTATAGATTGTGTTATCTGTGGTTAGTGTTACGGAGTTTTACTGAACTCATTACCATTATTTATAAGTATCTCTCACTCCAATTCATTGTAAAACAAACTTTTTTCTTTTATTTATAAATCTTTTTTTATCCTAATGCAATTGCAACTGCAACTGCGAAACCCTCTGTAGCACCTGATGATACAGAGGTTGTATTTTCCCATTTGGATGTTGCTGAATTGTATACTAATTGTTGTCCATTACTAGGAGTAGTTATAGTGGTATCATTCATTTCTTCTAGGGTATTTTCTGTGCTGACCTGTGCATCAACATATGCTGTTGTTGCAAGTTTAGTTGAATTATCACTTGGGGATTGAGTTGTACCTGTAATTGTTCCTGCGATACTACCAGAACCAATAATACCATTACTGTTTAAATCTAAATTACCACCTAATTGTGTTCCAGCAATAGTTGTAACTGTTAAAATACCAGTAGCAGAAATATTACCAGTACCAATAATGTCATTACTGTTTAAATCTAAATCGCCACCTAAAGAAGGGCTTGTATCAGATACAATATTTATTGCACCTATAAATCCACCTAGAGCAGTAATTGTTCCAGTAGCAGCAATCGTTCCAGTAGCAGAAATATTACCAGTACCAGTAATATTTTTATTGTTTAAATCTAAATGACCACCGAGTTGTGGCGTTACATCTTCAATAAGATTTTCCATATCATCACTATCAGTAGCAACAACTTCATTGATAGCAGCAACAAGGCTTGATTTATCTGTAGTAGTTAAACCACTTAAATCACCAGCATTAGCTCCTACACCAAATACCAAAGTGCCCAAATTATTATTTTTTGTTCTCCACTCGTCAAAAGTGTCTGATAAATTTACTGTAATGCTAGGCATTTATTTTACTCCTAAGAACGACATAGTATTTATTATTTGTTTACCATCTATAAGGCTTATCTGCAAATGGATAGTCAGGGTCTTCATATTTTACAACTGTTTCATCGTAATATTTTGAATCTGGATTATGTTGTGATAGAGCATCAGACGTATCCCACATATCAAACCATGTACCATGTTCATTATAATGCTCTTCGTTCCAAACAAACCTATTAGGCCCACCATTCAATCCTGTTGGATAAGGAATAGGGGGTTCATATCTAAATGTTTCTGTATTAAAAACAAAACTAGGAAAAGGTGTTGGAGGAATGAATGCATCATTATCCCTATCATAAGTATAGTCGAGTCCTGCAAAGTTTTTTCTTATTGCTGGTTTACTATCTTCTAATCCAGTTTCAGGATCATAATGTTTTCCACCAAAGGTATTATAAGATGTCTTAATCCATTCTCCACCAAGACCATCATCATAGTTATCTATAAAACTTTGGGATGCTGCTATTACATTAACTACTTTATTATCTATAACTTTTGCAAAGTGTGCCATTAAATATTTTCTCCTATAATTATAATGGAAATGGTGCTCTAATAACAACAATGCCTCTGCCACCTGTGCCGGGGTTTGAGCCACTACCAGAACCATGTCCACCACCACCTGTATTTATTACACCATCTGCTACGCCGGGTGAAGTGCCTGGGTTTCCACCGCCACCGTTACCACCGGCAGATTCTCCACTATTTCCAGAAGTATTTCCACCACCGCCTCCGCCGCCTCCAGCATAGAATACAGCAGAACCAGTTCTAAGGTCATTTGATAATCCAACACCACCAACGCCTGAACCACCACCATTACAACCACCACAGCCGGGACAACCACCGAATGCATTAGCATTAGCACCAATTCCACCAGCACCACCGCCTCCGCCTCCACCCGTGACTGCTCCACAACTTGAACCTCCACCTCCGTTATTTCCTTGTCCAGCAGTTCCTGCACTACCACCCGCACCGCCGGGTTGGGCTGGATGTCCACCACCAGAACCAGAACCACCAATACCAGTATTTGTTCCTTTGAAACCTCCACCAACAGCATCAGTTAAACCAGTAATTCCTGTAGTATTATTAAATCCAGAAGATGTTTGAGTACCGCCACCACCTACAATAATATTAAATAAGCCGGGACTTACTGCTAAAGCATTTTGTACTACCATTCCACCAGCACCACCACCGCCATGTCCAGCTCCACCACCACCGCCTCCGGCAACTGAAAGAACATCAACGGTAACTGCGTTAGAACCAGTAATTTCAAAAGTACCAGACTCTAAAAAAGTATGAATTTTGAAATTAGACCTAAAGGTTTCAGTACCACCGAAAGTGCCGGGGTCTACCAAACCTACTGTACCAGTATGTCTACCTTGATTTATAAATGCCATAACTTATTCCTTATTATATTATGCAAATTCTAAAATTACAACTATTCCAGAACCACCCTGATTCGCGCGATTTATATTACCATTACCACCACCTGGCGTTTCTCCCCAAAAAGAAGTTCCTGGCGTAGGGCCTGCACTTGATGCTGAACCCCTCATTTGCACACTTCCACCTGTACCTCCTCCACCGCCGGGATTCCCAGCAGCAAAAGCAGTAGTATCATTTGGATTTACACCACTACCACCATTTACACCACTAAGTCCACCGCCACCACCAAATGCAGTTGCGTGTGTTCCAAATGTAGAAGCTTCTCCAGCAGAACCGTTCGAGAGTCCAGAAGGATTGCCGGGGCTGTTTAGTGCATTACCCAGAAAGTTGCCACCACAACTACCAACTGTAACAGTTTCACTTACGATGTTGGTTACATCAAGAAACCCCATTACTGTTCCGCCACCACCACCATAGCCCCGAATTATTGCCTGAGCTGGGTTTGCTTGAGTACCATCACCATTATGAGAGAATATGCCATCACCACCACCACCACCTGTTACGAAATATAATACTCTTGTAACACCAGCAGGTTTTGTCCATGTATGTGTTGTAATATTAGGCCCTGAAATGCCATTTCCAGTTCCATTTGCACTAACTACAGAACCAAATGTTTGTATACTAACAAGTGATGTACCACCACCACCAGTTAATGTGGAAGCTGCTGTAGCAAATGAAAGAACACCAGAACCATTAGTTTGTAGAAATTCTCCAGCTGCTCCATCTGCTTGAACACTTAATTGTGTAACACCAACTGCATTGTTAGCAATCTTAGTTCCATCAACTGCACCAGCTGCAATTTTAGTACTAGTAACTGCACCAGCTGCAATCTTAGTTCCATCAACAGATAATGATGCAAGCTTTGCAGTTGTTACATTTGCATCAATAATATTTCCTGTGCGGACTGAATTATCAGCCATCTTTGCTAGTGTAATATTTCCATCAGTAATTTTATCTGTGGTTACACTCAAACCAGCTATCTTATTAGAAGTTATACTACCATCAGCAATCTTACCAGAAGTAACATTCAAATCTGAAATCTTAACTGTAGTTACAGCATTAGTTGCTAACTCTGGTGTACCTACTGCCTGTGCAACTATCTGTGTATTTGCAAGATTACCAGATACATCACCTGATAATGTCATATTGGATGCTGGTGTAATAAACTGTAAATTACCAGAACCATCAGCTGATAAAAGTTGTCCACCCGTTGAAGGTGCAGTAACATTTAATTCTGTAAGTCCAACAGCATTAGTTATAATTTGTGCATTACTAATTGAACCAGATAAATCACCACCAAGTTGCATATCATTATTAACATCAATGGATTGAAATGACATATTACCAGAACCATCAGTAGTAAGAACCTGTCCATTACCACCATCTGATAAATTCAATTGAACAATACCAACACCACCACCAGCAGCAGTACCAACAACATTACTCATATCCTCTTTTGCTAAAGGATGTCCGCCCTGTGTATTACCATCATGGCACACTAAGGTATTCTTAGTTGTGTCTTGTGTTATCTCGCCTTCGGCACCAGCAAATACACTATGATTTGCTGTTGTACCTCTTCGTCTTTGTACTAATTTAGCTGGCATAATATTTAACCTTATGTTTTTTTATTATTTATACTCTAGTCTTTAACATGAATCTTAAACCTCGACCTGCTGTAGTATTACCTATCTGTATTACCTTAAAAGTTATTCTATCACCTGATACAAAACTGTTCGTTGTTAATGTTCCGGCAGTAAGAGTAGAAGCACCAGATGCAAACGCAGGTTTAGAAGAATAAATACTTGTTCCATTTTTTTCTACATCACATATAATTGGCTGTCCTGCTGATACAGTACTAACAAATCCAACTTCACCATCAAACGAACCTGTACGAGCCATAACCATTTCACCATATATTTGTACGACAACATCTACTGGTAATGTTGCGGTATCAAAACCAGCAATAAAAGATATATCGTAAGGCAAACCATCTGCATTAATATTCGTTAATGCTGAACCATCAATAGCAGGAAGAGCACCAGTTAGTTTACTTGCAGATACAGTATCAATCTTTGCATCTGTTACATTTGCATCAACTATTTTTATTGTAGAAATTGAATCCGTTGCTAATTCTGTTTGTCCAACAACTCCAACTGACAATTGTAAATTACCAAGAAATCCAGTTAAATCACCACCAACTTCAATTTCTGTAGATGGATTTTTAAAAATTAATGTTCCACTACCATTAGTAGTTAATACTGAACCAGCAGTTCCATCAGGAACATTTAGTTCATTAATATTAATAGTATTAGAATTTATCTGTGCATTTGCGATTGTACCAGTTAAATCTCCACCAATCGTTTCATTAGATGCGCCAGGAAAACTTACGAAACTCAAAACACCAGCACCATTTGTTTGTATTACTTGACCAGCCTGGCCTGGACTATTCGTGATGTTTAACTGAGAAGCACCGACAGTATTAGAAACATTACTCATGTCCTCTCTTGCTAGTGGATGTCCGCCAACCGTAGTATTATCATGTACCACTAATGTATCTTTAGTAGAATCAACCGACAGTTCCCCATCCTCACCCGTAAAAGTATTATGCTCTACGGTAGTGCCTCTTCTAAATTGAACTTGCTTAGCCATATTGTTTTCCTATTTTTATATCAATCATTATACTCTGCAATTTAACATAAATCTTAAACCTGCACCAGCAGTACCAGAACCAATTTGAGTAACTCTAAAAGTTAATTTTTGTCCGGCAGTAAAATTAGAAGTACTTAATGTACCAGCCGTCATTACTGTACTTCCAGCAGCAAACGTAGGTTTAACAGAATAAATACTTGTTCCATTTATTTCTACATCACATATAAGAGTTGAACCTGTGGGTGCAGTTTCTATAACTCCAAACTCACCATTAAACACACCAGTTCTTGAAGTAACCATTTCACCATATATCTGTGCAACAACATTTATTGTTAATGTTGCAGTATCAAAACCACCGATAAAAGATATATCGTAAGGCAAACCAGTTAATGCACTACCATCAATAACAGGAAGAGGCCCAGTTAACTTACTTGCAGCCATACTAAAAATTTTATCATTAGTTACATTTGCATCAACTATTTTTATAGTTGTTACACTATCCGCAGCAAGTTTTGCTGCTGTTACTGATAAATTTGCAAGTTTATCAGTTGTCACATTTAAGTCAATAATTTTAACAGTTGATACAGAGTTAGTTGATAATTTTGATTGAGTTACATTTGCATTTAAAATCTTGGAAGTGATTACAGAATTTGTTTGGAGTTGTGCGCTACCAATAGAAATGTTAGATAACTTTGCTTGTTGAATAGTACCATCAGCAATCTTATCATTCGTTACACTTAGACTTGCAAGTTCATTATTGCCAACTGCACCAACAATGATTTGAGCATTTCCTACCGTACCCGATAAATCACCACCAATAGTAGCAGAAGAAACATCTGATATTTCAACGAAACTTAAAACACCAGAACCATTTGTTTGTAATACTTGTCCTGCTGCTCCATCATTGAGATTTAATTGTGCAACACCAACACCACCGCCTGTTGGAGTACCACTAACATTACTCATGTCGGCTCTTGCAAGAGGATAACCTGTTGGTTGTCCTTCAGCAAATGGTGTATTATCACCGTCATGTACCCTCACTGTTTTATCAGTAAGGTCAACCGTTATTTCACCAGCAGCGCCAGGAAAATTATTATGATCTGTCGTTGTACCTCTACGTCTTTGTACGATTTTAGCCATTTTGTTTTCCTAATAAGGTCTTTATCATTTCTTTAAGTTCTGCTATATCATTCTTCATATTATTTATATCATCAATTTCCTGTTGTTTTTTTTGTCGTGCCAGTTTATAATTTTCTAATCCTCTTCTATCTGCATTAAGAACAGCCTTAGAATTTGGATCACGGACATATTGTGTTTCTTGTATTTTTATATTTTTCATATTATTATGCTAATGCTATAGCTCTCAAATCTTTTATCAATGGAACATTTGTTGTGTTAGGTGATGTCATAACAATTTTAACTGCAAATGTTTTAAAGGTATCATAGTCAACTCCACTAGAGTCGTAAGTAGTGTTTGCAGTAGTTGGTGAAAATTCAAGTTCTAGGTATTCTCTATTATTGATAGAAGCAGAAACACTATTAGAATTTGATGTTTCACCCATTATTACCCAAGGTCGATTATCAAAAATATCCCCATCAAACTGTGATAAGACTTTGTAATAAACATAAATCTTAGAACCAGCTGGACGATTAGCAGTTAAAAATACTTGTAAATCTGAAGCATCAAATCCGTCTTTCAAATTTACCCGTCTTGTAAGATACCGAGCAATAGAATCACCACCATTTGCATTTGTTTCATTTGTAGCAACATTATTAATAAGGTTTTCAATAGTAATTACACTATTCCTCACTGTATCAATAACAGGACTAATAAATTTACTCTGTGAAGTTAACTGTGCTCTTTCCTCATAACTACCAGCATTTACAGTAATTTTTTTCTGTTCATCTAAAATATAATTACTATTTTGAATGATAGGTCTATAATCAGTATCAAAAGTATCAGCACCCTCATCTGTTAATTTAACACCCCATGCTATATTAGTTCTATTTATTCTTACTTCTTGCGGAATAATTTGAAGAATATCAGCCTTGAATTCTGCTGTTGATGTTCCGTCTTTAAACACAGCGTTTGCATTATTTCCAATAGCAAATTCTGCAATATTAATATTAAATGTTAAATCTTGATTTTGTTCTGGTGTCCACGTTGAAGCATTCTGTGATTTAAAAAATACACCAGCATAAGGTTGTTCTGAAATTTTTCTATTCGTACCTATAATATTTTCACCAAGCTCAGCAATAAATGCTTCATATTTTAAACTATTACTTATTACAACAATTGCATACTCGCCAGGTTGTAAATAAACCAAAGATGGAAATGTAAACTTAGTTGCAACTGAAGCATCATCACTTACATTAACGTCAGCAGGAAATTTATTAACATCAGAAAATGGAACAACAGTCTGTGCAGGATAACCATTTAAAGTATCCCGAATCTGTAATGTTACTGGAAGTCCATCTTCGTCTTTTGTCTTAAAAAATAATTCAACATCTGTTAAGAATACTCCATCTGGATACAATGCAGCATCAACCAAAAATGTTTCAGCCAATGGATCAATCCAACCAACAATATTTCTTCGATTGAAAGTATTTGTAGTAGTTCTAAAATCTGTAGCAGTACCTTGTGCAAATTGTTGTATTCTAGGAACTCTTGTAGACACTACAACATTTTCTCTTGTCTGCAATAATCCCTGTGCTTGATAAACAACTTCTGCATAAGTTGAAGCTTCAATTAGATTTGCTGAAGTATTATCTACTAATAAGAATTGTCTTTCACCAGTTCTAAATCTAAGAGCATCTGTGTTTGGAATTGTGAAAGTCAATCCGTTAATTGAACCACCATCATCTGTAAATATATCACCACCTAAACTTCCACCACTCGGAGTACAATTTGCTGAAACAGCTTCTCCATCAAAGAAAGCATACACCCTTGTATTAGGTTTCATTCCTGTTACAGAAACCGTTACATCTCTTGAGCGAATAAATGGAATAACAGAAACATCAACCACTCTATCACCAATGCTGTTTCTTACAACATCAGAACCCGTGATTTCATTTCGGATACCAAGTCTTGTTTGTGTTATTGTTTGTTCAATAGTTTGTGTTGCTCTAATGGCTGCTCTACCACCACCACCATCAGCCCTTCTACTTCCGGCCACTTCTCCAATTACAGTTTCACGACCAGTATTAATTGTTTGCCAATCATTGAATTGTGTACCAAAGGATAGACCAACCAAACTTTCCCATGCATCATTTTCACCTTGAAGGTTTACAACAACCTCTGGATTATTTGTAGTATCAATCCAGTTATCATTAGGTGGCGTTAGATCAACTGTACCAACCCACGCTAATACTGCAAATGGATTTAAATTAACCGACCTACTTGCAACTGGCTGAGATACAAAAGATGCATTATCATAAGGTAAAGTAATACAGTCACCCGTTTTCCTTACACCCGTTGAAGATGATTCATCATAAATAACATCGGTAATATTAGAAGTAAATCTCGGCCGTAATATTTTTTCATCAAAATCAATTGAACATTGATAATCTGCACTCAATACATTTCCAACACTATGGCCATTAAATCCATCAACCAAAAATCCATTCTTAAATCTATCCAAACCAGCAACATCTTTAATAACTATATTTTCAGCATCTTTTTCTAATAATGATAATGATGTATAATACTCAACATTAGAAAGTCTCTTTTCTAACTTACCGATATCTCTCATCGTATATCGTTTGTTCTCAATATACTCTGCTCTAACATCCTTTGCACTAAAAGTAAAAGCAGGAATAAAAATTGTATAGAGGTTCATTGTACCATCAAGTCTTGCAGGAGGGGTTGTGTTTAATGAAGATATACCTTTATTATTTCCAAACTTTCTCTCTCTACTTAAATATACTGTATCAATTCTTGGAAGGTAATAACTAAAGTCAGCTTGCCAGTTTGAGTTTGGTACTGGAAGTTCTATATTTTCTATAGTTGTTCCACCATCAGCTCGTCTAGGTCTAAAATCTACACAATCTCGTAACTCAACTTCAATACCTGTAACTGGACTTGTATACTTTGGAATATTATTAAAACCAATAGCTGCACCATAAGAATCAACAGAAAGATAACCTACACCTGTATGTGTAAAATGGTCAAATACGATTGCAGTTTGACCAGTAGGTGCTGTCCCTCCTGCTTTTAATTTTATACTACCATGCTCATAAATATTATCTCTTTGTCCATCATCTAATTCATATTGTGTGGTAATATTCGTATCACCAGTTGCGACAGAACTAACAACTTTTGTAAAATTTGATGTTGCACCAGTAACATTCTCTGCAACAAAAGTTCCAGATACAGGAACATAAGTAACAGAAGTAGTTCCACCAGCACCAAGAACAACAGTCCCTTTAGCACCAGAAGTAAGGCCTGTTATTGTTTCGCCAGGACTTAAAGTATCAGAAGTATTTCCAACAGTAAGTGTAGGTAACACTGCTGCATTATTAATATCTCCAGAATCATAAACTGCTTTCAATTTCCAAATATCAGATTTGTTAAGAGAATCAGAAGTTGTAGATACAGTACTCGGTGCAGCTTTTGTTTCCACGACATTACCTACTAAGTTCTTTATCCTCTCCTGCTTACTATCAACATTAATAGTTGCAATAATATCTGCTGTAAAATTTGTATTTACATTAGCATTAAGTGTTGCAGTAGTATTCTGTGGGCCATTAACTTCTATAGTTCCACCAGTATCAAATGGAACGATCTGACCTGCGACAAACGTAGATGTACCAGCACTTTTAATTACTGCTAAATATCCTTCTCTCTTATTAGTTGCACTTAATACACCCGTACCAAAAAATGTTTCAGATGCACCAGCAGTAGCTATAGTAGCTTGTCCAGAAGTAAATGCTACAGATTCAAAAACTCTTTTAATTGTATAACTTGTATCTATTACATCATTAAGTCCACGAATAGTTTGAACGGTATCTTGTGGTAATTTAAATACTAATGTATTATCAGAAGTTTCAAACAACTTTGCATCACCGGCAGAGGCTGGAGAGCTGCCAGGAACTTTACCAGTATCATCAATGTTAGCTGACGATTGAATTACAACAGGTGTCACTGAAGAATCTACAGGTACTACAAGTGATTCAACAGCTGCAAAATTAGAACTAGTCATTGTTAAATCATAAAGATATAAATTAATAATTCTTGATGTACCAGAACCAGAAGAAAAATCAATACTTCTTACTTTTGCTGTTCCAATTATTGTATTTGCATATGTTGTTGGATTAGTCAATACTACACTAGAACTTGTTACACTATGAAGGTCTACTGTTTGGTGTGTAGAAATATTAAATAACCCATTAATTTCTTTTGTGATAACAAAGTTACCATATTGCATTAACCTATCAAATCCATTTACGTTTACTACTTCTCTTGCTTTATCTAACCTAATATCGGAAGAAATTATTGTTTCATACTCAAGACCTTCAATGAATGCTTTGCCTGGGTCTAACCTTACAATAAATTTTGTAGCATCATCGGGATCATCTCTAAGTTGAACATTAAATGAACGTACAGTATAACTTCCCGATTCATCAAATGTTCTACGAGCAAAAGTATTTTCTAATACTGAATAAATAGGAACTTGAATATCTTTTTCTTTTATACCTTTATTAATTCTAAGCAATTCATAAAAATCAGTATCGTCTGTAGAAGTCAATACTTTCTTCGCAAGAGTCAATGATAGTTTCAACCTATCTGCGCCAGGTGCTGCAAAGTTAGAAGAGCCTTGTGAATTATCAAGTAAGTTTAAATCGTCACCAGAATTAATAATAGTTTCTGTAGCAGTAATTCCAATTTTATAACTTGGGTCATTAAAATATTTATCTAAAATAATTGTTTGTTGTGGTGTTTTAATAAAATTTCCATTAACATAAAAAACACCTTCTGCAATAGAAGCAGAACTACCTTTACCAACAGCTGTTGCCAAAGTACTGGTAGCAATAGCAGTAACACCACCAGCTGGTGCATTTGCAATAGTAACCGTTGGGGCTTCTGTATAACCAGCACCTTTTTCCATTATAGTAATAGAAGTTACTATACCACCACTGATGGTTGCAGCTGCAGTTGCATTAGTTCCACCAGCAGGTGCGTTTGCAATAGTAACCGTTGGAGCTTCTGTATAACCAGAACCACCTCTTGTAATATTAATAGTTTGTATGTTTGTTGGTGTAGAGTCAACTACAACAGCAGATATACTCAAATCAGAAGAGGCAATTCTCTCTCCTGCAAGGAAAACAGCAGAGGTATCCCTAACAGCATTAGCTTCAGCACCAACACCATTACCACCAACCAATGTAACAGTTGGTGTCGTAGTATATCCTGTACCCTTATTCGTAACATTAATAGCAATAACAGAGCCACTATTGACTACTGCTGATGCAGCTGCACCAGAACCACCACCACCTGTTATCATAACAACAGGCTCAGTTGTGAAACTGTTTCCACCCAAAATTACATCAATACTTTGAACCTTATCCGTTGTAGAAACACCAGAAATATATTTAACATATAATGTATTTGGATCGCCTGTAGTAGTATCTATTGCCGAATTTCCTAAAACAAGTGCTTTAGTTCCAGACTTACTTCCAATAATAGTTTTTCCACTAAAACCAGCTACGTTAATATCCACACTATTATATTGTGGTTTTAATTTAACATATTCATATTCTAAATTTAGAACAAGTTCTCCACCAGTAACCCTACTGCCATTTTTAAAAACATGGTCGCCAAACTTCTTTACTTGATCTCTTAAAATGGATTGTTGGGTAGTGAGTTCTCTAGCCTGCACAGGAAGTGCTGGTTTATATAATACTTGATGAAAATTATCATTATCATCAAAGTCATCAAAATAGGGACTTTGATTTGTATTTATTGTAATTTTATTCGACATAGTAACCTTTATCTTTTTTTATTATTTATATACTAGAATTCTACTACTAGTTTAATATCTTCAGTTGAATCTGATGCCCTGTATATCGGAGTTCTAAATTCAGTATAAAGAAATATTCCGCTATCTTCCTGTACTTCACTTTTTTGATAAACTGTTCCAGTCGCCAATGGATTTCCGCTAGTGTTTAATTTTGGATTAACCATAATATGTACTTTTCTAAAATCATCATTGATAGGAATATCTTCTCCTTCAAAACCAATCAGTCGTACATTCATCATAACAAATGCTCCACCTAATTCCGAAACTGCATTTTTTCCATGACCGCCGGGAGGACTGATTACTACTTCCAATGTAGCATTAACACCACCACCATTTGTCACTACAGCTGTTCCAGAACGATAACCAGTACCGGCAACATATACTACTACTTCTTCTACAACACCACCCGTAATTTTTGATACAGCTGCTGAAGCAGGAGTTGAACTATCACTGGACGTAATAGTAACAGCAGGGAAAACAGTATATACACTTGTTTGGTCTGGTACTAAATTGGCATCCCAATCTGGTGAAATTGTTGCGGTTCGAGTAGCACCTGTATAATTTGTAATTGTTCTGAATTGTCCAGACCCTTTTCCACTAGTAATTCGGACTATCATATTATCATAAAAATTATCAACTTCACTTGCTGGAGTTGAACCACTATCTGCTAAAGGAATTGTATTTGCTCCACCACCAGCTCTTGCTGTACCAGCATTTGTTTTATATCCAGTACCACCAGCTGTAACTTTAATATATTCTAAAGCACCATCAACTGCTGCATCCTCTACAGTTTTTTGTGTGGTATTATTACTAGCTGGAGATTTCACAGGCAACCAATCAGTAGTAACATATTTTAACACATCTGCTTGTAATACTTCAAACATATATTTCCATCTATAACCATCAGAAGTAGGAATTATACCAGTACCAGAACCAGTTGGTTTAATTACTGATTGAGCACCATTACCATTGCTTATACATTTGTAAACTCTATAATCTTCAGTAAAAATATAAAATGGTTTTTCTAAGGTACTTGTAGCAGAATTATTATTATCAATAATATCGTTCCGTGTATGTGAATATTCACGATATACAGTCCCAGATTCCCAATCGTATCTAGCAATTACATGAGAAACACTAGAAGATGGTATTTTTTTCAAAGCTAAAAGGTCGTTCCAATGTATTCCCGGCGATACACTGGTATCGTCAGGAGTAGGAACAGCAGTATCACTAGGACTAGTTTGACTATATTCCCCCAAACTTGCACCATTCCAAGGATCATTTTTACCAATTGCTACATAAATGTTATTCGTTATAAAACTAGAAATAAAATTATCAGCTTGGTATTTTCTAAAACTATTATTGATTATTGCACTCATATTCTAATTCCTTTAATATTGTTTGTTACTTGTTTTATATTTATAATACTTTTTAGAGAAATTTAAATTTAATTTATCCAATTTGGGTGAATGGTAAAGATGTACTCTCTGTACCACTATTATATTGAACTACCATAGAATCCACTACTTTTTTTGTTTTTAACCCAGCAAAAAGCACAAACTCAGCAATTTCACGTTCACTATAATTTTCTATTGGATTATTAGTTGTTATCTGTCTAACTGCTGTAGCTGTTGCATTTGAGCCACCACCACCAGTTATTGTGACTGTAGGGTGATATTCATATCCAGAACCAATATCATCAATATTAATTGAGATCACTACTCCACCTGAAATAACAGCAGTAGCCAAAGCACCTGAACCATTATCTAATCCATTACTTGATTTTGTAATGGTAACAGTAGGAGCAGAAGTATAACCAGAACCACCATTGGTTACGGCAATTCTACCAATACCTTTTACTGTATCTAGTGCTTGACTAAATCCACCTTGACTATTAAATTTTTGTCTATCAATTGTTCTTCTTAATGGGCCAAGGCGTAATTGAGTAACACCATTCGGGTCTTGGAATACCCAACCAAAATCATCAGTTTCATTATCATTTAAATCGGTTACTAATCCATCATCTTCATTTCTAGTTGGGTTTGTGATAGTAAATAAATAATCATCATAACCACCCAATGTTGAAAGTTTTTGAACACCCAAATCTTGTTCGTATGTTTGACATTTAGTTGGAAGAATATAAAAAGTTTCTTGAGTAACAAGATTATAATCTTCACGTTGCAATGGAAAATCACCTGAAACATTATTATCTGTAATAGAACCGAAATTAGTAGGTGAGGGTATTCCAGTAGTGAATGGAAAACTACCGTCACCAACAAAACCAGTTGAAGCAGGTATCGGTATTCCAGCTGGTTCTATAATCAAACCAGAGTTTTCTTCTGTAGTAACAGCCTCACCTAAAGTAACAGTTTGATAATCTTCATTTGGATTAGGTTCTAAAGCTACTGATTCAGTTATAAATCTATAGTCTTCTACGTTTGGTGTCAATTCTATAAAACCATAATCATCACCAGTAATATTTTTTCTTTGATCTTGTTCGTCATCACAAGTTTCTAATCTTAAATCTAATATACGTCCAACTGGAATCAATGCAGGTTCTATTGTTCCATCGTGAAAAACAATAGTATATCTATCTCTCTGTACAACATTAACAATACTTAAAGGAAAACTTATATTAGATACTAATTGAAAATTTCCAAATAGTGCTAGACCTGCTGGATGAGCAACCCGCTTAACAATTTCTCTCCACCTGTTGATTGACTCACCAGATGTTATAACATAAGAAAAAAGTTGATAATAAAAACTATCTTGTAAATGTTTATCCGAACTTAAAAACCCATCATTGTTTATAAACTTCTCTCCGCCCTCACTAGAGTACCCACCAATAGTAGTTGTACCAGTTGCAGTACTATCACCCAGATTAGTAAAGTCTAATGTTGGAGCTGTCAAATATCCAAATCCATTACTAATTATATTTAATGATTTTACTCCACCAATATTAGAATTTGTTAAGGTAAAAGCAATAACTGCATTTGTACCTGAACCACCCGATACAACTGGAAGTCCAGTATAACCTCTACCAGAATTTTCTATATTTAATTGAATTATAGTTCCACTAGCATCAACCTCTGATACAACTAGACTTGCTGTTCTGCCATCAGTTGCTAACTTATTGGTATTATCAATAGTTAATTTATCACCAACCTTATATCCAGTACCACCACTTGTTATAACCACCTCTTTCAAAGAACCAGTATAAACTTCTGCAATTCTAATAAATCCACCAGAGCCAGCATTACTTGTAATAGGTATAGCATCACCAACACTATATGAAGTGCCAGGATTTGTTATAGTTGTATCTATAATCATATTTCCAGAACGAAAACTACTCACCCCGTCCGAAATTATTTCATTTTGCCAGAATGTTCCAAGTACCTCAGAAAGAAACATAGTAGAGACTGTAAACTGACCGATGTTTTCTTTAGTAATGGATTCTACTATAGCTGTAGCACCAGACAATTGACCTGTAATTCTCTTTCCAATTAATTCATATACACCATCATTAACAGTATTATCTAAAACTCTAATGATTTTATCTTTAGAATATTTTCCATCTGATACTCTAAGAATATCTTCTCTTGGAAAATAAAAAGTAATCTCTTGTTTATATAATAACCTAAAAAGAAATTGAAAAGATTTCTCACTACCTTTAGTTCTATAAAAATCTCTAAGATGTTTTAGAACAAATGGTTTATTTGCATTTGCAAATACAGCCTCTGGAATATCCTCACCAAATTGTTTCTTGAAGTACTGTAGGAAATCATCGACAGTCTTATCTACATTAGCATAGTTATCAAGACTACCTATAATTTCATATGGCTTACCTTCTTGCTCCATGTACTCATAATATGCTTCCATGAAATCAACAAATAATTGATGATCTTCTTTTACAAAAGCAGGGAGTTGACCTTCTACCTTTGCACTTATCCTTTCGTGAAACTTAGGATGTATTGGATGATTTGGATTTACAGTTGTCATATTAAATTATTGTTTCTGCTACCATATTGATAGTAATTGATGATGCTTCGTTTGCATCATATGTAATAATCTGTTCTCTCAACGGAGTAATATCACTATTGTTTAACTCAGGCGTAACATTAAATCTTATACTAGAAGAACCATCAGTAATCGCTAATGGTCTTAAACTACCTAATTGTATTTTACCAGTAGTATAATCAATTGTTCCCTGATTGGTAGAACCATCAGATTGTATCAGATATTCTTTAGGAGTATCAACAACACCATTAGTAGTCTTTGCAGCCTTAATGTTTCCAAGTGAATCGTCAACTAATGAATATGTATTTCCATCAGTTCCAGTAAATGATGTTGAAGTAATACTGCCCTTCTCTATTGCATTAGTAAAATATAAAGTATAAGTCTGTGGAACATTTAAAGTTTCTGGAGCTATTCTTTGTTGATACTTAATAAGTGTCTTATTGTTTCTGATAGAATTATTTGTATTATCAATATCTTGTACTAGTTGTGAATGACGAAACTTCTGGTCAAATTTTTCAAGATTGGTTTGTAAATAATTTTCAATAGAACTATTAATATTAATTTTCAAAGTATCTTCATCTGTCAGATTAGTAATAGGATCATAATTTATTGTACTATCAATAATAAGATAAATGAAAACAGGATTAACTATAATTGGTTCAACAGTAACAACATTAACCCTTTTTAAAATAGAATTCTTAATAGAACTTTTTGTTGTTTCACTAAGAACATTATTCCCCGTTAATTTAACAGCAATAAATACTCTCCCATATTGTACTGGGTCAGCATCTTCACCACCGTAAACTGTTACTGATTCTATATCAGGACGCTCTTGTAAAAGTATTGCTTTATAATCATATTTAGTTGTAGCTCTATTTTGTGTTTGATAAAGTTTTGGTGCTTGGAATTTTAAAGATTCTATACCCTGTGCATCTGCACCACCCGTAGCACTCTCATTCGTTGTCAAAGTATATTGTGATGATGACAATTGAGCAACACTACCAACAGCTGTAAATGTTGAAGCAAAATTTCCACCAGTACCATTAGTCACGATGTACTCAATAAAAACAACATTACCGTCTGATAGTTGTCTACCAACAGCACCATCACCAAATGTTATTTCATATTTTCCACCTTCTACTTCTTGAAGAAAATAAACTCTATCAGTTCCTTTAATAGTAGTTACATCAATAGCATTACCATCAGCAAATGTAAAAACTTCTGAATCAGTAGAAGATTTTTGAACATTAACTGTAATAGTTGATATATCTATACTTGGATTAGGTAGAACAAATCTTTGTGTGTCATCTGCACCAACAACCGAATATGCTTTATTTAAAATTCTTCCTTCAATAATTTCTAATCCCGTAACTGAATATGTTCCAGTAGATGACCGCGGAATAGTTGTTGTTTTATTTGTTGCATAGGTATAAGCAACACCATCAATACTTGAAGTAAACTTAGTATTTTTATCAATCGTTAATGATACAGGAGAACCAGTAGGAGTGAAAGTAATATTTAACTTAGCTCGTGATGCTTTTCTTGAGGTTGGATGTACGTTGAGATGTTTTGCGTGAGATACAACCGACTCTCTCAATGAAGACGAATCTAAAAACATTTCGTTACCAAGCATATTTGCATAATACGCCATATAATGGCTATTGTAAGCTAGTAGGTCAACCAGTACAGCCATACCACTACCTTCAAAATCATAATCCTGAAATTTAGTTTGGCCTTTTAAAAATGTAACTAAGTTTGATTTGATACCATCAAACTCTAAGTCTGTGATTTGTAGTTTATCTGATGATGGCATTATTTATTCCTCTTTATTGATTCCACTCTTTTTCTTATATGTTCCGCAGATTGTTTATATCCTTTATGGGAAGCACTATTATTTTTTCTGTGTTCTTCAGAATGTTTTCTACCTTTTAATTTTTGACTTATTTTTATTTTAGTTTCTTCGGGAGTTATATATCCAAGCTTACGTTGTTTCCCTTTGTTTGATTTTACCTGTGCTTCTTTAAGTGCTTCCGCACAATCTATTTGTCCTGATAGTTGTCTCCAAGCAACTTCATCTTGCCACCTGCCATGTTTCTCAAAGAGTTTCTTATGAGCTTCTGCGTGTTCTGATATAGTAAGTGTAACTATATTAGATGGGTCATCACTACCACCAGCGTGTCTTGGTATTATATGATGTCTATGTGTTATCATCGAAGCCTCTCTAAAAATAATTCGATTGTTACTGGATTAGGATGGTTGACAACTCTAAATTCAATAGTTACATCAAAACCATTTCTGTCTAAATCACCACCAACAAAAACAGAAATAACTTCTG
>Ga0233435_1001359_pt1 | contig 23776 bp, 26 predicted proteins | sample SI_122_August201_3_FD_182735 | JGI IMG/M metagenome (GOLD analysis project Ga0233435, IMG submission 182735) | Seawater microbial communities from Saanich Inlet, British Columbia, Canada - SI_122_August2016_135_MG | ecosystem: Environmental > Aquatic > Marine > Inlet | place: Canada: British...
TCATTGTCATCGGCTTCTGGATCTATATCTTCATCACTGGATGATTCTGGATCTATATCTTCATCACTGGATGAATCGATTTCTTCGCCACTGGATGAATCGCCCGATTCTTCATTTGGAGAATCTGGTTTGTCTACAATTTCAATTTCGTCGGATGCTTTTTGCTCACTTGCACCACCAATAAGCATTACAGGCAATCCATGCCCGTTACTATACATATCAGTATCATCCTCATCTTCATCACTATCCATTATATATGGTTTGAAAGGTAATGTAGGTTGGGTGCGAGGCATCACTTGTCCATTAATATATGGTCCGAGATTGGAATTCGTATCCACAACAACTAATATTTCGTTGGGATGGATGGTTCGTGGATGGTTACTTAAATACCGGTTCTGTTTATTCCGTATTACTTGCATACCATCATATTCATTAGAGGGTAATGTCCCCATAATATTATATTCGCATGGATCATTTCGTAATGTCACAATTGTATTGGGCGACAAATTTCTATAGTTTGACATTATAAAATAGGGATATATAAAAATATATAAATATTTATTACATAAGTATAAAAAAAATATATTTAAACAATTATATTGAATAATAGTTATAGTCAATATAAAAGTATGGAGGTTCTTAATATTATTACCAACTATACTAATTTCGATGACCTTAAAACCCAATTGAAAGAATTACATCTACATGTTCGTAAATATGATGAATTGGGTTTATTTTTAGTTAAATATAATAAAAATACTTCCGATATGGAAAATAGTGATGTTCAAAAATGTCGTGGTTTGGTTGGTGAGGTTGCCACAGGCAACTTAGTATGTCTACCACCAATTAAATCTATAGAGTGTGATAAATTTATGGATATTGTGGGAACTGAATTGAATGATGTTAGTATAGAGGAATTTATTGATGGCACCATGATTAATTTATTTTATTTTGGGAATGAATGGCACATTTCAACACGGAGTAATATTGGCGCTAATTGTCGATGGTATAGTCAAAAACACTTTTCCGAGTTATTTGAGGAATCGAATACACTCGATTTTGATATGTTGGAAAAGCAAATGACTTATACATTTGTCTTACGCCACCCAGAAAACCGCATTGTTACTTCCTATACTGAACCGTCTATTACGTTGGTTGCGGCCCGTAAAATAGTAGATGGTCAGGTTATTGACCATGATATTTTTGAAATTGGAGAAGCATTGAAAATAAATGTTCCTACACGCTATGATATGACTACGATAGATGAAATTATTAGTTTCACGGAACGTCAGGATTTCCAATTTCAGGGTATTGTATTAAAAAATGGATTATTGAGAACCAAAATTCGCAATCCAAATTATAATTATGCCCGAAATCTAAGAGGAAATAGTCAAAACCTGAAATTTCTATATTTTGATTTGCGAAAAAACCAATTTGTCCAGGAATATTTGCGATTTTTCCCAGAATATACAGAGACATTTGAAGAGTATAATAAAGAATATACTGAATTACTCAATATGGTATTTAATAACTACCAAAATTTCCATGTTAAAAAATTGGTAAAAAGTATTAAAGATATGGACTATGTAACACGTCCATTTTGTTATGAATTACATGGGGAATATAAAAAAAATAAAGGTGGCAATAATTATTTTAAAATCACACGTCAGTTTGTATCTAATTTTATGAATGAACTACCCCCAGCAAGAATTGTATATGCTCTTAATCATCAATCGCCGGAATCTCCGGAATCTACATAATAGAATATATGTCATTTCATTTCATTTCATTCCAATGGTTTCTTTTTAGATCTCTTTTTCTTTATTACGAGATCTGTTTTAATATTAAGTTGTGTATCGACATCAGTCTTAAAATTATCAATAATATTAATGAGATGGTCGCAGGTTTCACTAATAATTATATTTAATTCCGTTAACGTATGTTCATTGGGCGCTAATTTAATTTCAATTAGATTTTTCAATGGGTGTGGGTTTTTGTAACCAACGAATTTGATATTGTCGTCATGTAGTTTGGAAATATAGAATTGTAATAGATTACCTAATGTATGTGTTTCATTATTTATAATAATTGAATAGGATTTCATTGTATCTAATGATTCCGAAATTTCCACATCATCCATGGTTATGCCTTCTGTTATTATTTTGGTGACATTATTTTTAAAACGAAGTAGTTTTTGTTTTAAGATGGTTAATACTCCCTTTAATATAAGATGTGGTTTCATTACTCCAACTGATTCGATGTAGAAATGGAATCGGTTTGGTTCGCCATTATCATCTGTATAGAAATGCCGTTCACCTTCTTCCAATAAAAACCGTTTACGTATTTCATCACTTGGTTCTATTTTATTATATGAAAGATAATTCTTATAGCCACTCTCTATTTTGTCGGGGTCTTGGACATTGCGATAATAGATACAAGACACTGGAGAATAACGGGCATTTTTGTTTCCGGATGATCTGGAGGCTTTACCTTCAATATTTATTTTTTCACCTTTATTATTGGGATTCGATTTCAGTTTTAATAATAATATATATTCTCCCGTGTTTTTATTTGGTGGGAAAAAGTTAATAGATGGTTCTTCTTCATTTGTTTCGGTATTAATTACTTTAAAATCCTCTGTAGTTACCGATATCATCTCGGTTGTGGTATTTTCCTTTCGAAGACTAAATGTATACTTGGAATTATAGAATGTATTCACATCTTCTATATTAATTGGAACCAAGCCGAATCTATGTAGAATAAATTCATTATGTAACGAGGACGTATTATCTATTATCTTTAGATCGGAATTTAAATATTCATCTGTATTGAAACCAATAGTTTCATAGTCTGATAAGACTAAACGGCGAAGCGCATTAACAAAGCTGGTGTCAACATCTTCCATATCAAAATTAATTGTCTCATTATCGTGGTTTACTATATTAAGTGACATCGTTGCTTACTATAATAATTATAGGATATTATATATTTTTATATCAAAATTTTATAATCAATTTTAATTATATAATTTTATTTGTGTCTATTTTTTAATATTAATATATTGTTGTTTTTTATTATGGGAAAAGATATAATATTTTTTAGTAATTATTGCGAATATAGCAAAGAAATATTGGGAAAATTACAAGAGGCTAATTTATTAGAAGCGATGGTCCAGGTATGTGTCGATGATCGCAATATAAAATTGCCACAATTTATCACAGCGGTTCCAACAATATACCTTATGGATAAAAAAGCTATAGTCAAAGACGAACAAATAATAGAATGGGTTGTTAGTATGTCTCCCAAAAAGAATACGGTGTTTAATGAATTGGGTTCCTATATGAATGGTGGAGCGGGTGATAATTTTGCGTTTTTGGATGATAGTGATAATCCTGATGCGACAACATTAACATATATCGACCAAGATATGACAATCACTACACCAAATGAAGCTAATCTTAAAAAACGGTCTATAGAACAATTGGAAAAGGAGCGATCCATAGATATGAATATAAATACAGATAATATGCCAAAACAGATATAATCAGTATCTTTATATGAAATGATTTATAATTATAATTATAATTATAATTCTACTTATAATTCTACTTATAATTTTACTTATAATTATAATTATAATTATAATTATAATTAGTTAAAAACAAATTATATTTTTCTTTATACACATTATGTCTGTAGCAAAAGCATTTAATAACGTTTTGATCCAATTCATGGATGATTGTATGATGGTTTTTCCGGAAGAAAAGGAATTTAAAAAATATAAACGTGGGGCTGAAGTATTAAAGGAATATAATCCAAAGAAAGTTCCCACTATTTTTAAGGAATACGCTAAATTATATAGAGAAAAAATCGATAAACGCGACGAAACATTCTTTTTGGAAAATGAATATAGTGATATTCAAGAAGATAATGAATTAATTGGTCTAATAGATAAAATAAAGAAATACTGGAAGAATTTAACCGAAGATAATAAAGATAAAATATGGAAGTATATAGAAGTTTTGGTTAAATTGTCCGACAAAATCTAAAGTTACAACAACAACCCATTATCGTTATCGTTATATATATTTCATTACTTATACCGATTATCTCATAGGGATATGGATATATTGCGGATAGTTTTATATTATTTTTTATTATAACTTTGTATTAGAATGGAAGGAAAAACTAATATAGAGCATTTTAACAGTTATTTGAAATTATTTGTTGAGAACATTATGGATAGTTTTCCGGAATTAAAAGTAGTATTGGCGGATTACTATAAATCTTTATTGGATGTCGAAGTATGTAATGAAGATAAATATGTTAAACGCTATATGAAAAAAATGAAAGAACATAGTTCGTTAATATCCAGTAAAAATAACGACTTATTTAATACCAGCATTTTTATTTTAAAAAATGTCGATTTTAAGGATTTATGGGAATCGGAGGAACTGAGTGCTAATAATAAGGACACTATATGGGAATATATTCAAACACTATATATTCTTGGCGAGACTATTATTGGCGATGCTGATAAAGTGTTAAATTTGGTAAATAATTTCAAGAAAATTAAGGATGGTGAATTTAATGAAAAAGATGCCAATGTTGATGGTGAATTATTGGATATGTTTAAAAGTTTATCTGAAAATAAAAATGGTGCCGTAGATGATAATTTTTTAAGTGAATGTTCACTTGGTAAACTTGCTTCCGAACTTACATCTGAAATAAATCTCGATGAACTAAATTTAGGTATAGATGAAAATAGTAATATGACAGATATGTTTAGTAATTTAATGTCGGGTGATAATTCACTTAATTTTATGAATCTAATCCAAAAGGTTGGACAGAAAATACAGACCAAAGTTGAAAGTGGTGATTTCGATCAAGAAAAATTAATGGATGAGGCAAAAAAAATGATGTCGGGATTACAGGGGGGAGGCGGTGGAGGAGGAAATGATATGTTCGCCTCTATGGCAGCCGCAATGGGTGGTGGCGGAGCCGGTGGTGCTGGAGCAGGTGGTGGGGATATGTTATCTGCTATGGCTGCCGCAATGGGTGGTGGTGGAGCTGGTGGAGCTGGAGCAGGTGGTGGGGATATGTTATCTGCTATGACGGCAGCAATGGGTGGTGGCGGAGCCGGTGGTGGAAGTTCGAATCCTACAAGAGATCGATTAAGGAAGAAACTGGAAAAAAGAGAAAATAAATAAATAAAAAATAAAAGATTATACTATATGACAAACGATAGTTTTTGGTTCGAGGACATGACCGTATTATTATATAAAGATAATCTATCCGAATTTATTCCATTAGTAGAAATGACAGATGAAGAAAAATTAAATGCCGTCGTAAGATTTTGTCTTTATTTATCCGTATTATTGATATTATTTACTAACAATATCAATTATGTGTTTATAGCTATAGGGGCCCTGATTATCACATATACTATATATACAATCCATAAAAAACAGAATACTAATTTAAAGGCGGAATTATTAAATGAAATTGATGGAAAATATAAAAAATATTTAGATAAAAACGAAGATATAGACATTAAAAAAGCAGAACCATTAAATACACAATGTTTAAAACCCTCTGCCGATAATATTTTCGCCAATAATACAATTAATTCATTAAATAAAAAGGAAATTAATTCATGCGAACCTAATGTGTTAGAGAAACAAATGAATGAACATATAGCAAATGATCAATTTGTAGAAAGTGGAAAATTATTTGAAGATAAAATGAGTTTGCGACAATTCTATAAAGTCCCGAATCAATTTGATTCCGATTCCCGTAAACAATTTTTGGAATGGTGTTATAAACCCCCGAATTAAGGATTTTAATAATAAATAATATTATATCTATATTATAATGAGTAATTGTAACGCATATATTAAATCCAAATTACAACTTAAAAAGGATGTCAATGTAGTTCCTCCTACAAATAATGTCCGCTGTTTCACAGCACCAGATTTAACATCTGTTAAAAATGATAGTGATTATATTGAATATGACATAGAACAAAGTAAAGGTTCTTACAATTATGTCTCCAACGACCATAATCAAAATAATGGTAATACATTGATTGAACGTGCGACATGTGAGCCAACAATTAATTTTAAGGATGGTTTGGGAAAAAGCACTCGCAATATTGATTTAGATAGTAAAGTAACATTTAGTAAAGTTAAATATGAACGCAAACACCAAAAACAATTACACGAACGTCCTTTTAGAACAATGCCTTATATTGGACGGGGAACACACAAAGTTAATGACGAAAGTCGTATTATATCGAGTGAAACTACACGACAAAAAAAACAATGTGGGTCGATGGCTGGAGTATCAATTGAAAACTTTTTCACACCATTAGTTCCCAGTATTTTGGCAACAGTTCAAAATAATAAACATATCATTCCCGAAGATTCTAAACAGGATTGGGTTCGGGGTGGGATGTCAACCCGCAATATTATTAAAGATATAGACTATTTTTCACGGTGTCATGATGATGAATCAATCAAACAAGCATTGGTAGAGAAAAAACAATTCATGCATAAAAAATAATTATATTTTTATATATTATATAATATAATAATGAGTTCAAATAATTTAATGTATGATACATGTGAATCACAACAAAGAATAAACGAAAGTGCTGGACCATTGGAATATATGCTTAGTCTTGACCGTTATGAAAACAAGTCGAAGTGTAGAACACAATTGGGTTTAGTAGGTGGAGCGAATGTTAGTCATATTGTTGGAGATTTAGTCGATTTAGAAACCGATTTGTTTGGTATAACGCGTAAAGCTTCATTATGTCCCGCCAAAAAATATTTAAATAAATGTGCTGTTTCAGACGATTTAAATAATTGTCACCCAAGTAATATCCATATTGAAGGCAACCCTTCTACACATGAAAGAGATATAAACACAAATATGGTACATTTACCAAACTGTCAAATGATTAGATATAAACCAGTTCCTTTACCAGAACCATTGGATGTTCATTCATGCGATAATGTCTCTCGTAAATAAATAGAATGTTTATTTTTGCGTCATTCTCATTTTTTATTTATTATTTTATTTTATATAAATGCCAAAAATAAATCAACAAGGTGGATTTATTTTTTCCAATAATAAAAACAAAACCAGTATTAAAAATCTATGTTCTCATAGTAACTTAGAAGAAATACATAATAATACCCGATTAAGTGACGCTTATTTATTAGAATTGTGTCCAGAATTAACAAAACCATCTGGCAAAATTAGTATATTATCTGGATTAACCAGTATGCCAAGAAAGTTTTTAGATTCTATAAAAAATATAGTTGTTCCAAAGGTGGCCGATACAGATCCTAAACATGTCGCACAAACCGGTGGTGGTTGTTCTAAATCCCGATCTAAAAATAAAAATAAAAATAAAAATAAAAATAAATCTAAAAATAAAAATAAAAATAAAACAAAAACATGTCGTCAAAAGAAAACCATGAATAATAGGCTATAATAAAAATAAAATAAAATAAAATATAATATATAATTATATTGTATATAATGAGTTTTAATAATTTAAAATATGATACAAATTCTTATAAACATGTATTATCCGAATCGGTAGCACCATTAGAATATCAATTGGGAACACCATTATCATGTAACGAGTGTTTTGTTACAGACCCCAGTTATATTTTACAGAGAAATGGCGTAAGTGTTGATTCGAAAGTTCCAATGATCGATATCGATTCGGAATTAATGAATATTACCCGTAAACTAAGTAATAATCCAGCAGAACAATATTTACCCAAAGAAGATAAAGATGGTAATTTATGTTCAGAACAAGAAAAAAATCATCCAAAAGATTGTAAAATGCCTAAAATGGAATATACTAAATTATCGAATCCTGCTTGTAATTTAAAAGGAACAGGATGGAATCGGTGGGAATGGTTATGTAAGGACCCACAAGAGGGTATTATTACCCCCTTTTATTTTGGAACGGACACGCGACAATTATCCAAAGATAATCATCGTCCATGTTTACCAAAAATTGTGGATATGAATGATAGTTTACCATCCCCATGTGATAAACCAATTGTTACTACCATCGCACCAGTTGATGGGGTTCCTACAGGTCCTGTCAGTGTGAACTGGCAAAACCTTAATTCGGTTTCAAATTATTAAGTACCATTTTTATTTTATTGAATATAGTATACGCGTCTTTGGAATATATTCTAATTTTTAAATCAGAATTTATAATTATATCTATACGTCTGGGTTTATAGCGTAATTGTTTAATATTTTTATTGATTATTAATCTATTTTTTAAAATCAAATAGGTATTACTTATATGTAAATTAATTTTTTTACGAAACGGCCAGCCTTTTTGCGTAAATACGGTGATATTTTCCGGTATATATGATTTACATAATGGGCATATACTATTATGCTTAATCCATGTATTAATACATTGGAAATGATATATATGTCCACAGTTTAATGCGCGATTGGTTGTATTCTCATCTATGGTATCCAGGCATATTGAACATTGTGTCGTCATAATATATTATTATTTTTATTTCTGTGGATTTTACCCATTAAATATGGGTAACATGGTTTTTAAGCGTTATGATAGTCCATTATACTTTATACTACATAATGTTTTATTTAATTATCGGGTCGTCATGACATAACCTCCAGTAATAAACACGATATGATTATAAGTTTTAGTAATATTGTCGATATTCTGTTAGTAGAGCGTGTGAATTTATCTGTAGCGTTTTAATTCTTATAGTGGTATATTGTATAATATGGATAATCATAAGGATAATCATACGATAGTATATTTCCAAAATATTAAAGATAATTATAAAGAACTCAATTTAAAAAAGTTTAATAATTTTAATAAATTCGATAAATTAGTAGATAACCGCATCGCTGAAATGAATGCTAAAAATAAATTGAAACGCGATGATATATTAGAATTATTGTATACGTTATGTTCGAATACCAGTCCAGACGCGCATATTATGGTTGAAAGTTTAATAAATGAATTTTATGATAAAGAGTTAATCTATTTGACTGAACAGGATGACCTTGTAGACGAGTTTAAGAACGATATATTAACCGTTTTTCTAAATAGTAGTCATAAAAAAATCGTTAATGATATACGGGATATTTATATTAAGTATGAAACCGGTGACGATGATGATATTATTGAATCTGTTAAACAAATCACACGTATGATTTTGTCCAAATATAGTCTTACAGAACAAATGCTGGGTGGAACCCGTCGGTCATCGCGATCACGCACATCATCTTCGCCACAAACAAGAACCCGTCGGTCATCGCGATCACGCACATCATCTTCGCCACAAACAAGAACCCGTCGGTCATCATCCCCTTCTAAAATATCAAAAAATAATTTTAAAGCTACGGTATATACAACTGGTATTAAAACAAAGAAGAAATTGCAATTTCTTGAATTTTTAGATGACCATATTCAATCTGATAACAGTGGTGATTTTAGATTAAAAAAAATAATACGTTGTCCCGAGGAAGGTGATAGTGAAAAGGTGAAGAAACTATTTGCTAAACATAAAGGTCATTTCTATCTCAAACAATATATAGAACGTTTATATAATATTAAAAATTTAGATCGCGGTAAACACTTGGATACTATCGGAACGGACGATAACATAATACATAATTTAAAAGGGGTGCCTGTTGGGGCAATCGAATTCCATAATAGACGAGGACCGAGTGGAATAGATTATGGTGGTATTCGGCCTACATTTTATGAATTATTATCCCATGATTTAGTAGAAAATTATTTCACAGACAAAAATATAAAGAAGGCGAAAGATAATACTTTTTACAACATGTATAAATCTCAAAACATAGATGCCGTGGCTAACTATAAAATTGCTGGTGCTATATTGGCTAAAATGCTAACCTGTGATAATGGTCTTTTTAAAAATGATAAAAAGAAACTACAATATAAACATGGAAAGTTAATAACGCCAACTATTAATATTTCCCGATATCTGGTGGAACGATTAATGGGTAATAATTTCGAAAGTTGGGTCGATATGTTCGCGTGTTATAAAATGGACTATCCGCAAGAATATAAACTAAATGTTAATACGGTTTTAACGGAACCAATTAGTTATTATGATATACCAGACTATATTGGCAACCCAGATACGGATGTTACTGAAGCTAACTTATATGGTTATGTATATACGACGATTTGCGATAGGTATGAAACCGATGTTCATGAAGAAACGGAGAATTTTGTAAAAGGATTTAAATTAATGATTCCCAACAAGAAAATATGTTCCGCCAAAAATGAATGTGTTAATGCCAATGGGTTACATAATTTATTCAAAATGAAGATATATAGTTATAGTGACTATTATAAATATACTAAGGATAATCTAAACGTAGCATACGATGATGTGGCTAATGATATAACCGAATCGCAAGTTGTATTAATTAATGAAGCATTTAAAAAGAGTATTGAGAAATTATACGATGAAGACCGCAATTTCATTAATAAGTTAATGAATTTTTGGACGGGATCACCACGGCTACCACATGCCAATGAACCCGAGTTAACTATTATATTTAATCGCCATGATGCGGGTAGTTTACCTATATCCCATACATGTTTTAATCAAATAGAAATACCGATATATGAAAGACATGGGAAAAACTCCCTATTGTATGTGGTTATGGATAAATTAAAAACGGCGGTATATAATACCGAAAATGATTTTCTTGCTGGTGGCAGTCTTAACTAAAAGGAGCGTTCTAAATTAATGTTTATTTAAAATATATATATAATTCTAACTATAATTCCAAATCTCATTATACATTATATGCTAACAAATCGCAAATACCCATGTAAAATGTCGAACATTCCATAAATAATAACACCATAATGTTATCCAAATTAAACAATTTAATAGAAAGTAAAAATCCGAAAGTAAAGTATGGTCCGGAGCAATAGCAATAGCAATAGCAATAGCAATAGCAATAGCAATAGCAATAGCAATAGCAATAGCAATAGCAATAGCAATAGCAATAGCAATAGCAATGGCAATAGCAATAGCAATTAATAATACTTAAGTTAATAAGTAATAAATAATAATAAGTATAATAAATTATTTAACATGAGTGAATGGACTGTGGTTAAACGAAAAAAAAATAATAGCCAAATGGAAGGGTGCTACTCTGAATTATTCAATGGGTATAATAATTTAAACACGGAACTTACTACAGAATATCTTGAAAAGTATCCCTTTGATTTAAGTAAAACTAATTTAGAATATAAGAAAGTAAATAATCATAATATACCGGATTTGGAACTATATTTCAAAGAGAAATTAAGGGATTTTGGTAATTTTAAGAAAGTTATAAGTGCTGATGCGAAGGTTAATATTGAAGCAATAGAATTATTACAGATAAATAATAGTGTAAAGATAACTAAGGATATTAATAAATGTTATGTTGTTTTAGTATTTGAAACCGATAACAAAATATTACCGTATTGTGTTATTAGTTATAAATTAAATATGTTTTATTTGGATAAAAATGAATATTGTGTATTTCTAAGAAATTGGATGGAAGTGCTTGTATATATGTTTAAATTTGAAATAGATATTAAGAATGATACAACCAAATCAATGATTGCTGAATATCCATTAGAATTTTATAATAATAAAAATAAAATAATTACATTTGTAAATCAATTTAGGAAAATATGGCGTTAACTAACTCGCATATGCAAGTTGACCCAATCCACTCATAATTCTCAAAATATTATAACTAACCGCGTAGACCTTCATAACAGATGTTCTTGTATTATTTAATGATGAATCAAGTGTAACTTCGATAGATGCGTTGTCTAATCGCGAAAAATTACAGGTTCCAGATGGTTGATGGTCTTCTGGATCAAAGGCGAACGAATATACATTAATTCCTGGAGCTGGACATGAGGTATGGTGTTGGTATGGTTGGATTACATTGAAATAGAATCCTGTTCGTGCACTAATACGGTCCGTTCCGTTTAATACTAATTTAGCGGAAGTAACTGGATTGCGACCATTATCTAATAATTTTATTTGTGTTTCTGTTGGTCCCCAACTACCTAGATATGGCGATGGTATTGTAATATTACTATTATTCGTTGTAGTTTCATAACTATTATTTTGTATAGAGGATGTTGAACCAACAAATCGTTCAAGATTTTTATTTTCATACCGGTCGGTAGAACCGGTAGCTTCGGTTTGAGTGGTATCTACGTGATATAATTTAACGCGGTCATAACCCAAATATTGCTGATTCGTTCCGGAAGCACTGGAACTAACTGGAGTGCGCCATTGTGACCCCGCTTCCCATGTATTTGTTACTGTTCCACTAATAACTTCATCTTCTTTTTCCGAGAAATTCGGTTCCATTTCCGTTTTAATATATGGCAGTGTAACCGCTGGTAATCCATACCATAAATTTTGTGATTTACGACCACCAACCATACCAACCCCGGTGTGTGGTTCGGGGGTGCCTGAAAACCCTGTGTAATCCCATTGTGTTGTATAATTGAAGTGTTGCATACCACCTCTAGGTTGAGCATATGCTTTATCTCTATATTTTTGTGGATAAATGACCCATACTAACTCTTTAACTGGATGTGTAAAGTTGAGAGTATAATTTATACTGGAAGATGAGATAGATGTTTTATCGGAACCGATCTGGATAGTTTCTATCAAGTATTCGTGGGCACTTTGTGCGAAACGTTTGCGTTCATCGACATCAAGATATATGTAGTCTGCCCAAACATATGTAGTGGTAAATGATGGCAGTGCGCTAAATATACTATTACCGACTTCATTTCTATATTTTGTAGCGTTTTCATGTGTTCCCCACATACAATTTTCTAAATCTTCAAATTCAATTTCCAAATTCATATCAGCATGTGATAGTGCGACAATGGGTAGTGCGAGACCGGGATTTTTACAGAACCAAAATTGTAGTGGTATATATAAATCGAATGCTTCATTATCTGATGTAAAGAATGAATGTCCGGTTGTATCGACTTCATTTGTCGTTTGTATTTGTGTGAGATAGGGTGTATTACCTACCATTTCCGCATAGGCTTCTGCTTTTTCTCCCTTTTGACTGAGTTCATTGGCAATATGATACCATTCACCGTTATGTTTGTCAATTTCTGTTCCACCAATATTGAAACTAACTTTTTTCAGTAAAATATGTCCCAACCAATTAAGCCATCTAAAGGCCTTATAATCACCTTCGGTACAAGTAACTTTACCTGAATTAATTTTAACTTCGAGATATAATTTATGTAAAAGGTCGGGTCCTTTTAATATAGGACATACACTGGTTGAACTGAAATTTGGTGTGCCATTAAATGTTAGTTTACGCGATTCTATAGCAAAATTGGTATGTCTTCTATAAACAATTTTAAAAAAGGTGATTTGTGGATTTCCGGTTAAATATAAATCTTGTGCTCCATATGCGACCAATTGTAGTAGTCCACCTGCCATTATTATTATTGAATATAATAAATCTTTAAGTTATACTTAAAGAATACTATATTATTGTTAATATTACTATTAGTATATTTATAATTATATTATAATTATAAATATAAATATAACTATAGCTATAACTCTAAATATAACTTTAGATATAACAATAACTCCAACTTTAGCTATAACTCTGTATAAACAATATGTCATTTAAGACAAAAATAAAAAAAAAGAATAATTTAAATACGCGAATTACATTGGAAGCGAAACATAAAGAAATCTTGGATAAGTTTTCGGAACAAAAGATTATAAACGAAGAGAGTTTAAATGATATTATTAATTATAAAAAACAAATAGAGACTGGCAATAATACCAAATTAACCGATGATGAAATAGAACATAAATTATACATGTCTGATAAAGTGACCTCACTTGAAAACAATATTAATATGACTAAAAACGAGGATATAAAATATTTATTAGATAATGGCAATTTACTTTTCGATTATTATAAAAATATTGATAATGTGGCTGATGGCAAGACGACTACAAAAAATAATATAAAAAAAATAGATAATACGAAAAAAACCGTTATGGAATATTTCAATAAGGACATCCATAAAAATGCGAATAATGGTATTGTAGATATAACAAGTAAGGAACATATTTGTAGTGAATATTTGTTTAATACTGATAGTAATTATGTAAAAACAATGAGCACGCCAAATATTGATTTATGTCATAATTGCCATATCGAACGAACATTGTATTTGGCCGAAGGTAAAACAATTTGTCATAAATGTGGTGATGAGAATAGTATATTGATCGATTCCGATAAACCTTCTTATAAAGATCCACCCAGAGAAGTTACATATTTTTCATATAAACGAATAAATCATTTTAATGAATGGTTAGCGCAATTTCAGGCAAAGGAAACCACTGATATACCCCAAGAAGTATATGATGAAATATTGGTTGAACTTAAAAAGGAACGGATTACAGACATGTCTTGTTTATCGCCCGAAAAAATACGACTAATATTAAAGAAATTAAAAAAAAACAAATATTATGAACATGTTCCACATATTATTAATAAACTAAATGGTGTAACGCCACCTATTATGACACGGCAAACAGAAGAAAAACTACGTCGCATGTTTAAAGAAATACAATTACCATTTCATAAATTTTGCCCCAAGGACCGTAAGAATTTTTTATCATATTCTTATGTATTACACAAATTCGTTGAATTATTGGAACTGGATGAATTTATACCCTGTTTTATGTTATTGAAAAGTCGCGAAAAATTACATCACCAAGATCAAATATGGAAACAAATATGTAATTATTTAAATTGGCAATTTATACCGAGTATATAATGTTTATGCCATGTTTATGCCATTTTTGTAACATTTATAGATGGTGACATCGTGTCAATTAGACAATATGTAATAGTTACAATCGAAGATATAATAATTATATCGTCTATAGTTAATTTTTTTGTATTATATAATGCCAAGACGAGTATTAGGAACATTATTATAAATTTAATAAGTCTTCTCAAAAATTCACGGGGATTAATCATTACTATAATAATATTTTATTTTTATTTATTTATCTATTTAAAGACACTATATTTATATTTCATATAATAATGACTGAAGAATATATTGATAACGACTCCCCTATTCTTGGTCAAAGTTATGTGTGCTTGTCGTTTATTTCTCCAGAAAAAATGATTAAACAAAAGGAAATGTTTTGTTTTCATAAATTTATGACTAACAAATTCAAAGAATATTCGGAACTAATGGATAGAGCATTAGATAAAAATAATGGTAATGAAACAGAAGCTGGTCTTAAAAAATTAGATAAAGATTTAAGAGAAAGAACTAAATTGGAGTTCAATTATACATATAATCAATTTAAAGGTAATTATGACGATTTCATATATAAACATGGTGAAGAAATTAATGGTATGTATGACACGGAAACCGACTTTAAAACATCGGTTCGTGGTCTAAAGGTGCGTGGAGTATACGAAACATATAAAGAAGCGGAAATCCGCGCGAAAGCATTACAACGTCGTGACCGATCATTCCATGTGTATGTCGGGACTGTTGGAGCATGGTTACCATGGGATCCAGAAGCCGATAAAATTCAGAATGAAGAATATTTGGAAGATGAACTCAATTCTCTTATACAAGAATATAAAAAGAATCAAGTCCATAAGGATATGTTATATGAACAAGAAAAACAAGACCGTAAAACTGATACTATTAAAAAGAAAATTGCGGAAGATGAATTGGAAAAACAAGAAGCATTAAATAAACAAAGTATGGCGACAATCGAGGATAAATTGGATATGGAAGATCCATGGATGCAACGTTCTAAAGAAGCATTGACGGCCACATCCGCTACACCCGATGAAGCATTGACGGCAACATCCGCCACACCCGCTACACCCGATGAAGCATTGACTGCCACACCCGCTACACCCGAATAAACCATCTATTTTTATTTTTATTATATATATCTATTTTTATCTATTATGTTATAATAGTTATATGCGAAGTATTGCTTTATTTATTTTATGTTTCCTTATTTTTTATTCGGTATATTTTACTATGAATGAAAAATTAAAAATAACTGAAAAGGATGTTATTATCAAATATAAAGAGGTTCCAAAACAATTATTGGAGGAACAATATACATTTAATGTTAATAAATATTTCGATAATATACGTACCTCAACTAATTTATGGAAAGAACTCGAACAGAATGATTAATATGCTCTATGTCGTGCGAATGGTATAAAATATATAATTATATATTATATATTATCACATGAAACCATTAACATTAATTGTTTTTACATTAAGTATTGTATTTTTGGTTGTGGGATACATGGAATTAAAAATAAATACGAAACAAAAACAGAAAATAATAGAATACCGGTTTATCCCACGATCATTACTCGAAGATCAGATACACCCTGTCAATCTCGAAACCAGTTTTCAAGATATGTTTAAGAAAACCAACCCGTTTATGTATCATAATACGGGCTTGGAAAATACTAACCTTGTATAATATACATGTTAGGTATTATTAATTAATAACCAGCCTTTTTTACATTAATTGGCGGACCTTTTTTACGATGACACATTGGGTCAAATTTTTCATCATCGTCCGAATCATTATTTTGATTATTATTATATTTCCAAAATTCGGGTGCTCCTATTGTAAATTTTTCATGAGGTGCTGCCTTGTACCAAAATACTTGGTCTTCGAGCTTATTACTTTTAGCATTATTATAGATAACTAAACAATTAAAATCCTCAGTACATTGATCCATAACTTGACAAAAACAATCGAATGTAGGGAACATACCGGCATAATTGTCATATAGACGTTTTCGGTTTGATATATAATTTTCTCTTAATATAAAAACATAGTCGATATTTGTTCGTAAATTGGGTGGTATACCAAGAGCATATTGCATTGTAATAATAAACATGATATAGTAATGTCGGCCATTCATAAAAAGTGAGCGAATATTTGTATCACGAACCCATGAATTATCATAGAGACAATCGTCTAATATTAAAAATGCATTGGGATTAATTTTAGACTTCCCATGTGTTTCTTCTTCTTGTTTCATCTGTTTTACTACTTTTTTTTGTCGTTTCAAAGCGTTAGCGACTATACCCGGCGTATATTCGTCATGTATGAATAAACTGGGAATCATATGACCATAAAATTTATTGGCACCTTCGGTTCCCGATATCACCGTGCCGAGTGGTATGTGTCGGAGATGATACAGTAGGTCTTTTACCAAGAAACTTTTTCCCGTATCACGTTTCCCAATAAAAACACATACTTTATCAGGTTTTATAGACCGTATGTCAAACTTTTTTAATTCTAAATTCATTATTGTAATTATATAATTTATTTTGTATTAATTGACGCGTATAGTATATATTTAAAGAATAAAATGTGGTAATTTACCATGGATAAATTAAAGTTTTCTAACTTAACGGAAAATTATATACAGAATATCCAGAAAGATTTTAGTCATTATTTAGGATTTCAATCATTACAATGTTATTCTCCAATATATTGTAATTATTTAGATATTACAAATAAACCAGACCATAACTATATTATGAAAAATAAATATATTATTAAAAAAATATTAGAACCACCGGTTACCGATAGTGATGATGAAATTAAAAAGGATGGTTACATTAAATATTTTATAAAAGCTGGTGTATTAAATCAATATTCGAATAAAGAAATAGAACGTGATATATTTATTAAATTTTCACCATTAATAGATGTTATTCAATATGTATTAAATGAATATAATACCAATCATGATATTCTATTACCCAATTATCACCAATCTCGATTAACCGAAAAAATAAATAATTTCCAAAACGCGGCATACATAGACGCATTTTTTACATTTTTAGGTAGTAAAATGACAGAATCCGGAAAAGCCCCCACATTTCCCGTATTTTATGGTTCATTTTCTGGTATAGCCGATACATATAAACATGATATTACCGACGATTATTCCCAGATAAAATTTCATAATAATTTTCAGCGCAATAAGAATATATTATTTGAATTGGTCGAACATGATATGGATGAATCCGAATTATCTTCTATAGAGGATGATGTCGATTTAAATGATATACCGTTGGACGAATCAATTTTAGGATTAGAAGAATTGAATCTTGATATGGAATTATCACCTATATTGGATACACGGATAGATGGAAATAATTTGTTTGAATTAAAAGAAATTGTTAATATTGACGAAAATTACATGTTTGATGATATCATTGATAATAATAATAATACCTATAAATATTGTAAATTAAAAAAATTTCCGGTTCAAGCTATCTGTATGGAAAAATTAAATATGACTTTAGATGAACTTATTGAGGATGATGAATATGATATAACGACATGTGAATGGAAATCTATATTATTCCAAATTTGTTTTGGGTTGGCCGTTGCACAAAAAACGTTTAAATTCGTCCATAACGATTTACATTCGGCTAATATTATGTTTCAGAATACCGAAGATGAATTTTTATATTATCAAATAGATTCGCTTTATTATAAACTACCACTCTATGGAAAAATTACCAAGATAATTGATTATGGTAGAGCCACTTTCGAACACGATAATATTATTTATTTTAGTGATGTATTTGATGAAGATGGCGATGCTGATGGTCAATATGATTATCCAGAGGGAAATAGTTTATCTGACTGTAAAATTAAACCAAATCCAAGTTTTGATTTAGCTCGATTAAGTTCGACCATTATAGAACATTTTACACCCGATAATAAATTATACGGGTTATTAAAAACATGGATAACCGATAAACATGGTTATTTTCTATATAATGACGAAGATGATTTTGATATGTATCGAAATATCGCTAAAGATGTAAAAAATGCTATTCCTATTAAACAACTAAAGAAAAAAATATTTAATCAATTTAAAATTAATAAGAACACAATACCCAAAAATACATATATATATCAAATAACCACAAAATAATTCATCTTCATTCATCTTCATTCATCTTCATTCATCTTCATTCATCTTCATTCAGTTGTTCTATTATATTTCGTAATCTATTTAATTCCTTCAAATCTTTTTCATATTTAACTGGATTTGGACATATTCTCCCACATATTTTAGTACATTCTTTCTGATCATAGTGGTCCTTGCAACCACGCATACAATCAGTTTCATAAATTTCTTTAATATTTTTTTTTGTATGCTTGTGTTCATGCTCATGTTCGGTTCCCTTTTTTTTAATGGGTTTAGTATCATCGGATTTGTCTTCCTTATCATCGGCATCTTCCTTATCATCGGATTTGTCTTCCTTATCATCGCCATCTTCCTTATCATCGCCATCTTCCTTATCATCGCCATCTTCCTTATCATCGCCATCTTCCTTATCATCGCCACCTTCCTTATCATCGGCATCTTCCTTATCATCGGCATCTTCCTTAGTATCGGCATCTTCCTTATCATCGGCATCTTCCTTAGTATCGTCTTTATCATCATCATCATCCAAATTAACAAATGTCTCCATATCTGGTGTAAATGTTAATTTAATTAATAAATATGCCAGTATTGATAATATACCACCTTTTAAATTCTGGCGTGATATTATCGCAATAGCCAATAAAACTAAAACATCAATTATTTTTGAATTAATATTTAAGTTTATGTATTTAGTTAATATTAATAGTGATAGTAGTATAATAATCATACAGAACGTATAATTTAATTGTTGTCTATTCATTAATATAATTATATATAATTATATATAATTTTTTAGTTGTATATCAATCCACGAAATAATGATTTCGGGATTCGGAAATAAGGATTTCGGGATTCGGAAATAAGGATTTCGGGATTCAGAAATTGGGTTCTGACGTAAGTATTTCGGATTGATAATTACCGCCAGACATAGGGGATCGATGGTTTAATAATGGGACTGCTAATAACGCATTATTGGGTTTAAAAAATAGAAGAGCCATAATTAATAAATATACCATACCGAAATGTTTTAGATATGACATATACTGGACTTTATCATCCGCTTTACGATTTACGATATATAATCCTATAGTCGCAGAAAGAGCTACAACACCAGATAATACATAATTATTATTTAAATTTAAATTTAAATTTAAATTATTCATAGCAATATAAATATTTAAGAAAAAAAAATATAGAATTTAACTTAATCAAAAAAAGAATAGTTTCTATTTTTAACATATTTTTTCAATATATTATTTTTGGTTTGTGTATCATCAGCATCATTAACTAATACATTATTTTCTGGTTCCGGTTCCGGTTCTGGTTGTTGATCGTTAACATACACTTGTTCAACTTTTGATAAATCATCTAATTGATCTAAATTTAATTCTTGTATATCGAGAGTAATATTAGTGGGTTCTATGTCTGATTCGATTTTTTTTACAGTAATTTTATTTTTATCAACTTTATTAATCGGTTCGGTATTAAATGCCGTATCGGATAAATCAACCATCGGGGATAATTCAAAATTCAATGCGGATGATACAGGTTCTGGAACGGGTTCCGCGACGGGTTCCGCGATGGGAACAGGTTCTGTCATTGTCACCGTCATAGGCTCCACCACTACAGGTTCCGCCACTACAGGTTCAACTGTCGGTTCGGTAGGGGTCATTGCTAATGGTTCCACTGCCGGTTCGGTGGGGATCATTGCTACTGGTTCCACCACTACGGGTTCAGCCACAGATATCACTACGGGTTCGGTGGGGATCATTGCTACTGGCTCCGCCACTACAGGTTCCACAACAGATACCACTACGGGTTCGGTGGGGGTCATTGCTACAGGAGTAGGCTCCGCCATAGGCAATGCTAATGGTATAGAGGCAGACACTATATCAGTGACGGGTTCATTTGTTAATGGTAAGGTTCCGATATTTTCTTCATTATCTAATATTAATTTCATTTTATTTAATTGTTCGTTTGAACAATGTTCAAGTTCTTTCATTACCATTTTTTTTAAATTTTTCTTTTGTTTTTTTGAAATCGGTTCATCATTAAAGTCATCATCCACTTCATCATCTTCATCCGATTCATGGAATTCTTTACCTAAATATTTTTTTAAAATATTTTTAACCGGTAATTCTTTACGAATAGTTTCATTAATGGATGTTTCTATCATGGTTTCGGCATCCCGTCTATTTTTTTGAAATTCATATTTATTAACACCGTCATCAAATAAGTAAGAATTTTTCCAGAAATAGCGGGCGACATCAATAAAACATTTATGAATGAAATTTTGGGTTTTAGGTATATTTAAATTTACTTTACCTTTACTTTTATTGAAATTAATCGATGTTAATATGCGTGTATGACTAACAAAAACCGCTGTTATTAATTCGTCAAGCCAATCGCATTTCGAATTCGTAATAATAGTTTCACATTCGGTTGTAATAATATCATGATTCCATTTGGGTATTTCACTTAATTTTTGTTGAAATACATATAAGACTTTAGTTGGAGTATTTGCCTCCGTACATTCCAATTTGGCTTCATTAAATAAATTATGGACCATGAAATATATATGCTGTTTTAGTATATTTACTAATTGTTTCGTATATTCCGTTTTCGCATCAACCAATACTGCTAAATTTCCATCTTCCATGTTTTAAAAAAAATAGTAGAAAATATATATTTATTTTCAACGCATTATAATAATAATAATAATAATAATAATAATGACTGAAATCGAAACACTCTATAGAGAATGTTTAGAATATAAAATGCGTATTGAAGTATGCTATAAATCCATTAAAGATAATTATGTTGACTTCCGCATAGAAGCCTACCATAATTTAAAATTAAGTATGGGTAATGTAAAAAAAGAATTACAATCCGTTCATGATAATGCGACAAGTTCTAAACGTATTAATGAAATGTTTAATTCCTATAAGGAATTACTCGTTAAATTTATGTTATATAAACAGAAAATAGCTTTATTAATGGATAATTCGAATACATTAATTAGTGATAGTGAATTAGAACAAATGGTTCAGGATCAAAATACAATGATGGGATTTGTTACTAATATAAATGAAAAAATAAGTGAAAACCAAGTTGAAGAATTATATAAATATGTGGATGATAAAACCAATAAAAAATAATTAATAAATATAATTAATAATTTTATTATGTAATAGTATAATAATAATAATCTTATTATGACGACAACCAGATTTTCGACAGTCAAACAAGCAGGTAAATTAGAAACTGGAAGTAAATTAACTGAACTAAAAAACACATTAAATACGAGTAGTATATGGAGGAATAATATAACAACCACCGAAACCAATGGTCAGGTTTCATATACATATACATATAACAAGACTAATGGCGCTAATAGTATTGTGACAATGATTAAGAATCTTGAAACTCAAGAGAACAAAATGCGAACATATCAATTTACAAAAACCGATGGATCAGCTGGTAATCAAGTTAAAGATACCGATGTTAATAATAAATTGGACGAAATAAAAACACAAGTTGATGGTATTAAAAAATTAGGTAGGGCTGTTCCCGAGGAACAAATTACCAAGTTTTTTAAAGATAAACCATCCAACCAGAACTATGATCTAAGTAATGAAAACGATGTTGTACGCGTGAACCAGCGTATTGAACATTGTAAAAATATTGAAAAAGCCTATATAAAAAAACATGTCGAACTATATATTCTTAGTAAAATTTGTAAAGATTTATATACAAATATGAACAAAAATATGGAATATTATGCTAAATTACGTACGATTAAGATTAATGATCAGACGTGTGATAACGGATCGGATAATCCACAAGACCCAGGCTATAAACCCGGTAAGCATATACAAATTAGACTACCACAGTTCCTTGATCCAGAAACGATGCAAAAAAAACAGGACGAAGTGTTAGACAAGGTAAAATTCGTAAGTGATCCCTTTAAAATAGCGTATAAAAATGTGCCGAAGGTTGGTGGTGGTGGTATTAGACAGATTCTTACAGGACGATCCAACACCAATATTGTTAGATTTAATACCCGTCGGTATCACCCAGCATTTAAAAATTTTGATAGTTTAATGAATGTCAAAACGACCGATAACGAAAAAAAAAACCGCATCTGGAGGAGTAGCTACATCCAGTAATGACAGTTCGACAGAAATTACAGTGGAACGCGTCAATAATGATTATCAAACTAATATTACAGCCTGGAATAATGTATTAAACGATTATAGGACAACAATAAAAAAACAATTTAAGATAGAAATCAATGAAAATGCCCCAGATTATAAAGCTCTTCTTAAAAATGTTAATAAATACACTGATACAACAAAAAATTATAAAGAGATTAAAACAAAGTCGAAAACTGGTGAATTGGGTGCGGTCGCGTGGAACGATACAGAAGACCGACAAAAATATGAATCTTATTTTCTACGATGTCACTCATATGAATATCTTTATATAAAAAAACATGAAGAATTTATGGAATTATATAAATTTGTATTATATCTAATAATCCATTATACGTATACCTATATCATATTGACATTATATATTAATGTATTACAAAAGGTTAGTATCGAGTGTGTAGGAACGGGTTTAGCACCGTGGAGTACTCGGCCAAAAAATGTAA
>Ga0233435_1001363_pt1 | contig 23747 bp, 25 predicted proteins | sample SI_122_August201_3_FD_182735 | JGI IMG/M metagenome (GOLD analysis project Ga0233435, IMG submission 182735) | Seawater microbial communities from Saanich Inlet, British Columbia, Canada - SI_122_August2016_135_MG | ecosystem: Environmental > Aquatic > Marine > Inlet | place: Canada: British...
CCATTAAAAGTAGCACCTAAACTTTCTGCTGCATCTTCTATCAAATACACCCCATGAAGTTTACAAATCTCTGCTATTTTTATTATATCTGCACTCATACCATAAAGATGAGTAAGTATCAAAGCCTTTGGTTTTTTATCACACGATACTAAATATTTATTTAAGAGTTTTGGAGAGATATTCCAAGATTCTTTATCACTATCTATAAATACACAATTTGCACCTTGATAAATAATAGCATTTACAGAACCTATAAAAGTAAAAGTAGAAGCTAATACATCATCATCTTTACCAATTCCAAGTATTCGTAAAGCTAAATGTAAAGCAGATGTACCATTTGTAACAGCTAATGCATTTGGAGTTTTTGTATAGTCTTTGATACTATCTTCAAACTTATTTACATACTCACCCAATGGTGCTATATAATTACTCTCAAATACTTTTTCTATATATTTAAGTTCATTTCCACTCATATGTGGTGCGGATAAAAAGATTCTTTTATTCATGTCATTATCCTTATATCTTCAATTTATAAACTTTAACTAACGGAGTTAATATAGTAGGCTCAAACAACTCTTTATCATGATTTTCCAACACAAATAGTTGAAAATAAAGTGAATTATAAACACTATTTTCTACTACTAAAAACTTTTTATAGTTACTCATAAAAATTACATTTAAGTTTGCACCACGGCTTATAGTTTGAGCTTGTACCTGTAGTTTACCTTTTTTATCATAAAAAGTTTTTGTAAAATTATTTATTGCTACTTTTTGCTTTCCTACTATTATTTTCCCTGTTTTCTTTTCTATCTTTATACCACGACCTAGATCTATCACATCTGCACTTTCTTTAAAGTTTGTAGATTTATAGAAAAATGGTTGCTTACCTTTAATACCTGTCATCAAATCTATATTTGAAAACAGATTAACAGTAGGATAGATATTCATCATTCTATTTGGCAAGTATAGATATACATCTCTAGTTTTTTTAGGCATTTTTATATCTGTTCCCAGAGAAGTTAAAAAGTTATTTGTATCTTTAAATCCATAATCAAGTGTCATCTGCCCTATGTTGTTAATTCTTTTTATTTTATCAGATTCATTTCTATCTATATTATCTTTTCTTATAGCAAAAGTTTCTTCTGTATATTCTACATCAAGTCTTAACATCTTTGAAGCTTCTACTTGTGGGTGTGTAAGTATAAATGAAGTAGGGAAATTTATACTACCACTATGCTTACCTCCATCACTTAAAGTCTTTACATCTGCATAGTATCGTATAGGATACCCATAATCCCACCAGCCAACTACATAGTCTTCTCTGCTTGCAATTTTCTTTAGTTTATCTAAAACCACTACTTCATTTTTAGTAAAAACTGCAGGTACTTTATAGCCTATGACATGCCGAATATTTGGAACTAGTATAGATATAGTTAATATCGTCATTAAACTATATTTAACTATTCTATTTTTACTAATATTACTTAACTCATACACTAAAAATCCAATACCAAGAGCAAGAACTGGCACAGCATATATAGTAAATCGTAGCCCTCCTGAGTAAGCTAAAAAGCCAAGTCCTATCATCGGAAGACCAAGAATCATAACTCTATATTTAAAAGTTAACCAAATATATCCAATAATTGACAAAATAAAAGTAATAGTATGCCCACTAATCCTATTTGCAAAAGTTTCAAAAGGTATCTTCCCAGCTTCTCTAATAGTTTGTGCTACAGAATAAAAATGAAGTTCTAAATCATCTCCTATTATCATAATAGCATCTCTAAATATATATCCTTTTAATTGTCCCAATATTGGACTAAATCCACCAGTAGCCATAAAAAGAACTAGAGATAATCCAAATAAATAATATAAATATTTAATTACAAATTCTCTTTTAAATGTTAGTGCTAAAAATAAGGCTATAACTATTATAAATCTTATCCAGCCATCAAGCCCCATCATAGCAAACATCATAAAAGTAATAAGAATTAAATTATAAGTAAAATGTTCCTTCTGTATATATTGGTAAAGTACATAAGCACCTACAAGTCCAAAAAATGCGAACTCTAAACTATAACTCTGAGGATACCACCATCTATAAGCTATTATATCCAAAGCTGTAAAAAGTAGATATTTATCCTCTTGTGTCTTAATAGCCCAAATAAGTGACCACAGAAGAAAAGTTGGAAAAACTATATTTAAAAGATCAGTATCATAGTATCCTACCATAGTACGATTATAATAACTCCAAGCAATTGATGCTAATATTGCTGCTATAAAACCAACTTCAAGTTTACCTATACTTCGACCTATTAAAATAATAGGTATTACTAAAAGTGAAGAAAAGAATGCGGGCATATAAAATATAATTGATTCAAAACTAAAAGGTAGTATTTTAGCAACCAAGGCAGTCAATCTAGCTGCTGCTGTGGTTATTGGAGAACTATCATTATCTTGACTTAGACCACTTATTATATCTCTTGCACCCTCAGCCCAAAAATACCCATCATTTGTATTTATCATAAACTGGTTATTGAACTTAAATTGTTCTGCACCACTAAATTGTTGTACCCAGATAAGTCTTATGGCTATACTAAAAGCAAATGCAATTAATATAAAAAATATTGTTTTTTTATTATCTGTTAATACCATATTATTATCCTGTTACTGTTTTAAAAATATATTCAATGTCTTTTTTTAATGACCAATTCTTTATATACTCTTTATTTATCTTTACTTTATCTGGCCATATTACTGTATCATTATATTCTTTTGGATTATCTTGTATACTAAGTATCTCTTCTTCATTTTTATACTTTAAACTAGCAGGTCCAGTTATACCAGGTCTTATAGTTAAAACTATTAGATCATCACATTCTAGTTTATCTGCATATCCTGGTACATCCGGTCTAGGGCCAACAAAACTCATATCCCCTATAAGTACATTCCACAGTTGAGGAAGTTCATCTATCTTAGTATCTCTAAAAAACTTACCACTCTTTGTAATTCTTACATCATTTGATGATGTGATAGTAGTATTTACACCATCAACTTTTTTCATAGTTTTTATTTTAATTACATTAAAAAGTTTCCCATCTTTTCCAACTCTTTTTTGTATAAAAAATCCATTTGATTCAGTTTCCACAGACGCTACTATCCAAGCTATTAATATTAACCAGCCACTAAAAATCAATCCAAACAATGAAACTATAAAGTCAAATAATCTTTTTAGAATATTATTCATTACATATATTCTTTATATGATTTTTTTGTATCCACAATATAAGCATGTGATGGATATTGCATTTTTACCTCTTCCGATGGTAGTTCCATATATTTTTTTCCATATCTAACAGTTAAATATTCTTCTACATTTTGAGGAACAGGTAAATTTAAATGTTCAAATTTAACATATCTTTGTTTACCTAAATAAGATTTATCAAATGAAGTTTTTAAAAAAGGAGCTCTTCCAAAAAAATGACCTACCATTAAAGTTTCTTTATTATTAAAGTTTCTTATAAAACTTAATAAAATATTTTTTACAAAACCAACAACAATTATTTTTGATAAATACAAAGCAAACTTCTTTATTTTACTATTTGTGATATATCCTTTATTAATTAAGGCCTTTGTATTTAAAACTCTTGCACTAAAATATTGAAGATATCTAATATATTTATTTGATGATGTATTATTCAAACACATTATATCAATATATATACCATGGTGCATATCTTTACCTATAACATCTTTTTCTATAAATGTTGTATTATTAATTCTTATTTTACTAAAATACATAGACCATTCTTTTGTATCTTCTTTTTGAAAATAGTATTTTTCTTTATCTAATTTTTCATCTACCATATTTAAAAACTTATTATAATTTTCATAATCCATAAATACATCAAAGTCATCATCCCAAGGTATAAAACCTTTATGCCTCATAGCACCAAGTGCAGTTCCACCCATAAGATAGTATACTATATCATTTTCTTTACAAAAATTATCGAAATATTCAGCAATTTCTAGTATTTTATTGTGTAAAAGTTTTAGTTCTTCATCATTCATTTTATATCTTCTTTGCTAAATAATAATATTTAGATATTATATTTTTTAAAATAGGTATTTTAGATATTTTTCTAGCTACAAATCTTAATACCTTAAATAAATAAACATTCATTATAAATTTAAAACTATTTCTTTCCCAACGATGAGGATGAGTACTTAATATTAAATTGTCTTTTGTATTGATAATATTTAACAACTCTTTATAATCTTTTATATCTATATCACCATCATTTTTTACATCATTATTTTCAATATTTACTATCTCTTTCCAGCCATATCCTGCATCTGATACATAAGTATATTTATAGTTTAGTTTATTTTGTAATTGAACCACCATATCTAAAATATATGGGAATAGTTTTTCTACTTGCTTATCTCTAAAAAAATCTTTATTTGAACTCCACCCATTTCTTATCATGACAGGATTACCATGTGGGCAAACGGTTTGTACTTCAAATCCATATTTTTTAAACTTATTTATATTGTTAGTAAAGTCTTTTATTGATTTTTCAATATCTCCATTGTTAGCATCCATCACATCATAATGATATGTTACTTCATGCCCTAAAGATTCAATCTCTTGTAGTAGTTTATAATTATCATCAACCAAATCTGCTTGTATAAAATATGTAGCTTTTATATCATATTTTTTTTCTATCTTTGCTAGTGATAAAGCTTTAGATACATTTGTTTCTACATCATGTTTTATAGCTATCCATTTAGAACCATTAGCCTGATTCAATATTTGATTTATTGTAATAGTGTTACAATTACTTGATATATTTTTACATATTTCATCCCAAATAGAGTAAATAAACATTTATAATTAGCCTATATCATTATTTGAAATATCTGTTAATATATCTCTAAATTTTGTTGAGGAAACTTCTTTTGTATAAGGAAAATATTCTACTTTAGCATTATGCTCTTCTAAAAACACTTCCAACTCATTAAAAACTTTAGAATCTTTCCAATCATCTCCCACAAATAACACATCATAACCTACATCTAAATATGCTTGTTTTTTATCCCTATGTGTTACTGCTACTACTTCATCAACAAACTTTAGCGATGCTATGATTTCAAGTCTATGCTCAAAAGGTATGATAGGAGTTTTATTTTTATAAGATTCTACCAACTCATCAGTACTAACACCAACTATTAAATAATCACAATGATTTTTAGCTTTTTTTAATAAATGTAAATGACCTATGTGAAACATATCATATACACCTGTAGTGTATCCTACTGTTTTTTTACTCATCTTAACCCCTTTTTCTAAATAATTTTTTAAATATAAACCCACGAATAGTATCTGTTAACACCACCTGTAATATGAACCTTACAGATGAATTAAATATAAATCTTCCTAAGCCTATTATACTATTTTTATACATAATTCTTTGTAATCTAAATTCACTAAGAAAATATTTCCATCCACCTCTACGATTATAAAATTCTTCATTGACTCTTACATCTATAAGTATTTCAGGTATATTATAAAATTTACAATTATTCATATACATTCTTACCCATAAGTAATAATCTTCATTATGATAAAAATCTATATAATTACCTGCTTTTATAACATCATCTTTTTTAAACATAACACTCATCTGATTAAAAGGACATCTTGTCTTTAAGTATAGTTTTATATCTTTATCTTCTACGGGAACTTCTCTTATACTAATCTCTTTTTTAATATTATGAGATACCTCCATAATTTGACCACCAACAATACTTAGATTATCAGTATTTTTAAAAATATTTATTTGTTGTTCAAAACGATTATATCTTGAGATATCATCTGCATCCATAAGTGCTATTAGATTGTGCTTTGCATTCTCTATACTTATTCTTCTAGCTTCTCCATGACCTTTATTTTCTTTTAGATAAACTACATTAAATAAAATTCCTAGAGCATTACAAGTTTCCGCAAAATCATCAATAACTGTTTGTAAATCAATATTAATATATCCATCCACAACTAAAACTATCTGATTTGGCAATAAACTTTGATTTGCTATACTCTCTAAAGCTTCTTTAAAATATAAATCATTATCTTTATCATAAACACAAATACATACACTAAACTTCATATCAATTTACTCTCTTTATAGTTTTTTATAATAAAATCTGGCATAATTCCACCATTTAGCAACCAAGAATATAATAATTCCATTTTATGATTAACAATATCTAAAGAGTATTTTTTTTTCATTAAATTATAGCCTTTTTTTCCCATAGAACTTAATTCAGATTTATCTAATTTTGTAGCACTTGCTAATGCTTTAGTTACTTCACTACAATTAGGCTCAATATACCATCCGATACCATTATTTGCTATCTCTTCAAAAGGTGTAGCTGTTGTTGTAATTACAGGAATATTTTGCCTGTATGCCTCTATCACAGTTAGTCCAAAACCTTCATTGTAAGAAGGTAATACAAATACATCTGCAATATCATAGACAGTATTTTTATATATACCATTCATTTCACCTAGTAAATATACACTTTCTTTTAATCCTAAACTATAAATTTTATTTAATAGATTAGTTTTATAGTTCTCATTACCATCGCCAACGATAAATAAGACCAAATCTTTATTTTTTTTAATAACAATATTAAATGAATCTATTAATAAATCAATCCCTTTTAATGGATCTAGTCTTGATAAAGATAATATCACTTTCCTATCTTTTGATATTTCCAATAACTCATTTTTAGTTTTTTCATCAATTTCTAATTTTTCATCAAAGTCAATACCATTTGGTATCACCGCAATTGGAATATTTTTAATTCCAAAATTATAAATATCATTAACCTCTTGCATTGTTAATGCATGGATACAATCAGCATTTAAATATGTTTTTTTAACATATAATTGTTTTGCTATTAACTTTTTAAACTGACTTTTTTTTAAGGACATTTTATGTAATGCACCATGTGGAGATACCAAAGTTGGTTTAGGTTGTTTTTTTCTTAATATAAAAATATGTGGAGCCCAACTACCATGAAAATGTAATAAGTCCACATTATTTAACAAGATTTTTATTTCATTTTTTAATTGCTTGTACTGTTTATATATAGACAACTTTTTCATGGATTCTTTATATAGTATAACTGATAAACTATCTTTAAAATAATTACATAAGCTTTTTACAACAGTACCAACTCCACCATTTTTATTGGTAGAGATATGTAAAAATTTAATATTCTTATTCTTCATATTATTTTTCTTCTTTCTATACATTATAATAAATATTTTACTACCAAAGTTGGCATTCCTATAGTTCTAACAAGAAATTCACAAATTAAATACAAGCTAAATACAAGTCTTATCAATGATTTATTTCTAAAATTTGGATTCATTGCAACTAAATAATAACCTAATATTCCAATATCTAAAAATCTAATATGCAGCATTGTTATTTTATAAAATATAATTGATAAAATAAAATATGAAGTAGCTATAAACATAAAAATCATAACTTGGTCTTTTCCTTCAAAATTATTTTTATTGATATTTGCATAAAACAAATAGGACAATATTGCTAATAAAAATACTCTTGGAAAATACCATACATTAAAATAATCAGGATTTCTATTTATATATCCCAATAATCTACCATCAACATATTGAGCTACAAATGGTGAGTTTAAAAAAAAGTGATAAAATACAATACCGCCAACAAATGAGAATATAAGAAATTTAATAGCTTTTTTTTGATCTATAAAATAATTATAAAATATCCAGATTGGAACCATAAGCATAAGAGAATAATGAAAAAACACACCAATAAGTAAAAAAACTAAAGACCATATTTTTTTATATCTATATTCAAATGCTAAAAAGATAAATGCTAAACCAACCGTTACACGAATCTGTAATGATTCATAAAGAAGGTACATAATACCAAGATATGCTATTTTCAAATACAAAGAATATACTCGTTTAGAAAATAGATGAAACTTTATTGATAAAGAGATGAATACTAATAAACTCACAAATATTTCATACTCAAGATTTAAAACTAACTTTGAAAAGGAAGCTACAACTTTATAAAAATATTCAAAATAAATTTCTTTTCCCAAAGGATTTGCAATACTTATAGAATCATAGTATCTACTATAAACATAATAATCTTGGTTTACTTCCATAAGTACGGTATATCCAGCTAATAAAGAAAGTATAATCAATAAAATAAATTCACTATATTTTATCAATACTTTTTTTTCTTGACTTTTAGAAGTTATATATTTATCTACTATATGGGTCATATTATCTTATATACTTTAAACTTATAAACTTTATTAATAGATTTGGCAACAATATTAATTTACTAAAATACTTAATAAAAGTAAAATAATCTTTATTTTGTAATGATATAATTGCTTGCTTTTTATTTGAAAACCACACTCTATACTCGTAAGTTACATCATTATACAAATAATTATGCTTTTTAAAAACTTTTTCTTCCTCTATGAAGTGTTTATGCAAATCACCAGAAAGACCTGTTCCTGTTACTCTATATTTTGATAAATATTCTTCTTTAAAACCTACTTTATATTTTTGTAATATTCTTATCCATAAATCCCAATCTTCTGCTGCTTTTAATTCAGTATCAAAATAACCAATATCATCAATTATAAATCTATGAACCATTACGGTTAATGTTGGAATAAAATCATATATTAGTATTTCTTCTTTATCTTCAAAACCTAAATTAATAAACTTAAAAGCTTCTTTCGTATTCTTAGCATCAGATGAAAATGAATATGATTTTGTATATGAAAATTGTAAATTATTATTTTTCATAAATTCTAATTGTATTTCTAACTTTAGTTTTAACCATAGATCATCACTGTCAAGGAAGGCAATTAAATCTCCTTTAGAATACTTTAATCCATTATTCCTTGCATTGACTACTCCTAGATTTTCTTGTTCCAATAAAACTATTCTTTCATCATTAAAACTTTTTACAAGTTCAAGTGTTTTATCAGTTGAACCATCATTTATAACAATCAACTCCCAATTAGTATAAGTTTGTTCAATTACACTTTCTATTGACTCTTTTATTGTATCTTCAGCATTATATGCAGGCATAATTATTGAAACTAGAGGATTTTCATTCATGTTCTATCCTCAAATATAAAATCAATCTCTTCATGTACACTTTTATTAATAAGTCCCTGTAATATTTTAACATCAATCTGCTTACCATTTTGCCAAACTTTAAGTAAATCATCTTGATGTAAAGAACCATGCAAATTAGCTACTTCACTTTGTACTTTATTGCAAGGATTATTAAAAATTCTTGCTTGTTTATAACTAATACCTAATTTATTTCCGAATAATTCTTTTTCAGTTTGCAAAGCACCTTCTAAAGTATTAGGAGCTTTGAAGTCACAAAATTTTATTAAAGCTTTTATTTCATTTCTGTTAAATATATGACCATCAACAGATAAAGGATATGCCCAATCTAATTGACTTTCATTCCAATCCCAATAAATATAATCTTCATTATTTTTAATTAACTTTGGTAACTCTTGTATCTTATTTACAACATAAGAATAATTTAAATGTTCACCCATTCTTAAACTAAAAATATATTTAGAAGTATCAATATCAATTAATTTATTAAAATCTACTTCATGTGTAAAAATTATATCATCTACAAGAAAAAAGATTTTGTCTGTATTTAAATCTTCTATAGTATCTATAACTAAAATTTTAAAAGGCATTTCACCCTCTTCTATAAATTTAACACTTTCTTGAAAACTTTCAATAACTTCAAAGTACGCATTTTTATGTTCTTTATTTGATGCCTTATAAATTACAGTAACTTTACAATCACCTATTTTATTCATAAAAAAGGAACGAAGCAATGCATCAAGTTGAATAGCTCTATCCATCGAGAAAATTATAGTTCCCATGCTATTATTTTCTTTTCTAGAATTTGCTACTATTATCTCTTTATACAAATTTAATTTCTTCTCATATTTAATGTCTATTTTAGCAATTCTATAATTAAAATGATTCAAAAGAATATTAATGATGCTAATAAGCTGCTTTAAAACTTTTTTTATCGTAACCAATATTAATGTTCTCCACTTAAAAAAGGTACTTTAACTTTTTCAATATCATTAAAATTAATAATCTTATTTAGTTTATTGTTATCATCAATATATGATGCTAACAATAGTCGTTTTGCATTAAAAAAGTTTTTTTTCACTACAAATTCTTGTAAATAATCTGGTGACTCACTTAATGCCCAAGTAGATATAAAAGAATCAGTTGCTATATTAATTTTATTGCTATATATCAATTCAGATGAAACTAAATTTATTTTATTTTGGACAATATTTAAATTCTTCTCATTAATTATATTTAGATTCTCTTCTTGTTCTAAACTTCCTAAATAGATATATTGCAAAGACAAGAGTTCTGGAAGATCAATAATAATATAAGTCAAATTTGGATTCATTTTTCTTAAAATTCTAGCCATATTTCCATAACCACCACCAAATTCTACTATTGTATTTGTTTCCCAAAAGTTTTCATTGATTGCTTTTTTATAAAATGACAAGTGAGATGCATGATGTGTTCTATTTGCAGATGTCTTATATTTTGCATTCGATATGGTTGGTTTGCCAATATAGTCTTCCACAATAAGCTTCTTTAACTTTTGTTCATTAAATACAGTTTCTAATAACTTTATTCTATCTTCTGTCTCTTTTACTCCAGATATTCTCTTAAATACCATAGTCATAGAGATTAAAGGATTAGATAAAAAGTCAATTGGAACAGAACTTTTAAATGTCTCTCTTATCTTACCTGACCAACTTCCCCAATCGTAACCTATAGACTTAGTATCTAATGTATCTTGTGTATTTTGAAATTCTTGATATATGCTACTATATTTATATTTTATAGTATTAAATCTTTTTTTTATATCATTGTCTTGTAAATTAGATAATGTAAATACACCATTCACTCGTTCTTTAAAATCTTTTCTTATAAAGTCTTTTATTTTTTGTTTCACCTATCTTCCTTTTTTTATTAATTTTCTTAAAATTTTATAAAATATATTTTTCAATCTAAATATACAACTACCTTTCTCCCTAACCGTGCCATCACTATAAAATTTACCTTTTTCTTTTAATGTTTTATAAAATTCTAAAACTTTTAGTTTTTTTTGATATTCTGAAATTTCAGGTGACTTTTTAGAAATTTCAACTAGAATCTCAACTATTCTATTATCTGAAATATTTACTATTTTATCATCTTTTCTAAATAAGTTTTCTTGCATATTTGTTATAAATAAACTATCTTTAGTTACATATGCCCATTGGGATAAACCTTGTATAGGAGATACACTAAAATTACCATGATCTTCTAATATTATATTATCATGTTCTTCTTGTGAAAGTAGTGAGATACCATCTGTATTATAATTACTATTTAATAGTAACAATTCTTCCATTGTCGAGTATAAATCTAAGATTGAACATAACTTCGTATTGATATTTAACTTCTCTTGATTCTTTTCTCTTACATGCATTAAAATTTTTGTTCTATTACTATTTAACAATTCTAATTTATTTTCACTATAAAATTCTATATCTCTTTTGTGTCCATGATCAGAAAATGTAATAACATAATCAAAATCATCAATATTTACTTTATCAAAAAAGTCATTTGTATAACTTACTACTTTATTTTGTCCTATTTCTACACCTTCATCATTGCTACCTATCTCATCTATAGCCCAGTGATAATCCTGAAGAGAAATATAAGCAAACAAATCTTTATCTGTCCTTAGATTATCATTTACCTTATTGATAAACTTTTCATTATTGTGAAATACTTTTCCATAAGATTCAAATTTTTCATTAAATGGGCCTACATCATAATGTATCTTTGTCATAAAAAATAATTGTTCAAAATCTTTTTTATGAAATAAGTCAAAAATTGTAGGAACATCATTTAAAAAAAACTTTGGCCATTTAATCCTACTGTCACATCCATTTTTAAATGGATATAATCCTGTTTGCATACATGCTAAACTTCTAGGTGTATCTGGTGCAGGTGTATAACAATTTGTATATAAAGTACCACCAATAGTATTAAGAAATTTATCTATACTTGTCTCTTTATTATGTTCATTGTAAGTATTCAATAAATCTATTCTTGCCATATCCCAGAATATAAATAATATTTTCATTTTAAACTCCCACTAAACTATTGTTTGCTCTTTGATTATCATCAAGTAATAATGTTAACTCTTCTAATTCTTTATCACTAATATTGTAATCTTTAAACTCTGTTGAGATATTTAATATTTTTAAAATACCTCTTAATTTATTTGAGTTCAACTCTCCAAATATTTCTTTAATAGCATCATCAATAAAATCATACTTATTAATTATATTATCAATTAACATAGGTAAAGTAAAACTACAAGCTATTCCATGGTATATATTCTTATATGCTGTAATATAATAACTCATAGCATGAGCAATAGCAGTTTGTGTATTTGAAAAAGCAAGTCCTGCATACATACAAGCTTTCATAATATTATCTCTATATTCTAAATTTTCTAAGTCTTTAGATAGCAGTACTAAATTTTCTACAATTAATCTTGCTGATTTAATTGCATAAGTTATAGTAATAGGATTTGCATTTTTATTCCAAATAGATTCTAAAGCATGAGAAAGTGTATCTAGTCCTGTTTGGATAGTTATATCCTTTGGAACCGATAAAGTTAAAGATGGATCATATATAGCTACTTCACTAAATAAATTAGGCAAATGAAGAGAATACTTTTTCTTTTCATCCATATCCCATATAGTTGCCCAAGGTGTTATTTCGCTTCCTGTTCCTGCTGTTGTAGGTATAGAAATAATAGGTATAAGTTTATGATCTTCTTTAGGTAGTTTACCTTTAATTATATTTTCTACAAATTGATATTCTTTTTTTTCATTATAAACACTGAAAAATTTAGAAGCATCTAATACACTTCCTCCACCAATAGCTAAAATAAGTTCAAAGTCAATATTTTGTATTTTATGATAAGTAATCTCTAAATCTTTAAATTCTGGATGTGATTTTACTTCTGAAATTACATCAATTATATATGGTGTTAGTAATTTTACCTTATTTACTAATCCTCTTTTTACAAATCCCTCAGAAGTTATAAGTAAAGTTTTTCTGCCATTTATATATTTATCAATATTATCTAATTCATTATTTCCATATATTATTTTAGTAGGCATATGGTATGAAAAGTTATTATTCATTAGTTAAATTCACTTACTTTTACTACTTCTATTGGTGGTCTTGGAGTTTCATCATCTAGTTCACATTTAACACAGATAAATTTGACTTGTGAAGTTTTTTTAATATCTGTCATAATATCCGAGAAATTATTCAAAGAAGTTATTATTTTCTCTTCAACTTGAATATTTGATGCTTTTGCAATATTTATATAATCAACATGACTTTGATAAGTATTTTGTCCACCTGTAGATTTATTTTGTTCATTATCAAATAATATATAAGTCAAATCCAAATCTTTATATCTACCCACAGTTGTCAGACCACCCATATGCATAACAAACTCAGCATCACCACCACATACTACTACTTTTTTACCTGTCATTGCAGCACCAAGTCCAAGACTTAAAGCACCACCCATATTTCCTGCCATATAAAAGTTATCTGTATCTGGCATAAAGCTATACATCTCTCTTGCTGTATTTCCAGTAGTTCCTATAAAAAGAGTATCAGTATCATTAAACTTTTCATTTAAAGCTATTAAAAACTCACTTCTAGGGGTATATGAAGATAAATTTAATTTATGCTCATCGTTAAGTTCAACTTTAGTAAAAGTATCTTTTTTTATTACACCAATTGTAAATGAAGTATCACATTTATCTATTTGATTTATAGCCGATTGCAAATCATCTTGATCTAATATAGTATGCTCATATCCATAAGCTTTTATAAGTTCTGGTAATTCTGTAGCTAAATGCTGATGTTGTATTTCACTATCTCCATCTTTGTATGTTCTCCAAGATGTTAAAATTGGGAAAGTCACTCCATAAGGTTTTAGTAAACTTGTGATATTACTTCCCATATTTGTAAGTCCTGAACTTTGAACTATAACAATAGGTTTAGCACCACTCATTTTAAGACCAGCCGCAATAGAAACTGCAACTGCTTCACTTGCACTTGGGATATATTGAATTTTGGGATTATTAATAACTTCATTTATAACATTTTTAGCAAAACTACAAGGAACTACACAAAGATGAGTATAGCCATTGTCAATAAGTTTATTTACAAAATTTACAGTATCTAGTGCCATTATCTAGTTCCTGGTATTAAATCTAGTATTTTTTTAATAGAAAGAAGATTTTCTTCTGCTTCCATACTTCTATCATTGTCTAAAATAGATTTTGCTACATCCATCATACCTGGGTATGCAGCTCTTAACATATGGTTAGCATAGATTACTATATTTATCCCTGCTTGACTTAACTCTTTTACTGTAATTTGATTATAAGATGTTGGCACTACGATAATAGGTATATTTTCATCATAATCTCTTAGTATTTTACAAAATTCTAAAACTTCATCAGGAGATTTTTGTCTTGAATGTATCATAATACCATCTGCACCAGCTTGAATATAAGCTTTTGCACGAGTTGTTGCATCATCCATACCTTGCTCTAAAATTAAACTTTCAATTCTAGCAATAATCATAAAATCATCAGTTATTTGAGCTTTTTTACCCATTTGTATTTTACTGCAAAAGTTTTCAATAGTATCTTGAGTTTGGGCAACATCATTTCCAAATAGTGAATTCTTTTTTAATCCTGTTTTATCTTCAATAATAACAGCACTAATTCCAGTTCGCTCTAAAGTTCTAACCGTAAATGCAAAATGTTCTGCTATTCCACCTGTATCTGCATCATAAATCATAGGTTTAGTTGTAACTTCAAAGATTTCATTAATTGTAGTTATTCTTGTACTTACATCAACAGCCTCGATATCTGGCTTACCTTTTGAAGTTGAATCTGTAAGAGAACTTGACCACATACCATCATATTCTGTACCATCATCAGCTTTAACATTTTCAACTATTAAACCACTTAAGGCATTGTGCGATTCCATAATTCTAACTACTTCTTTAGAATCAATAAGTCTTCTTAATCTGCTTCTTCTAGTATCAGGAGTTGTACCTATCTCTTTTAATGAATTGTTTAATTGTGTTGATGAAATTCCTGTAGTATAATCAGGTTCAACCAATTCTCCACCCCACTGCTGTAATGTATCTATTACTTGTTGTCTTGTTTTTGATTGAATACCTTCTTTCCAATCGGTTCCATGTACTACAATATCAGGTTGTAGTTGTTCTAGGTTTGGTCTATAATCTAGCATTTCTTGTGGTATAACTTTTACTACACCTTTAATATTCTCAATTACATCTTTTCTTTGTTCATATGTCATATATGGAAGTCTTTTATATGATGCTATTGCTTTATCAGTTAAAAGTCCAACTGTTACATCACCTAGCTCTGCTGCAGTTCTTAATATATTCATATGTCCTGGATGTAATAAATCTGCACTCATTCCAACATAAATTTTTTTCTTATTCAAAATTTCCATTTTTAATTTCCTCTATTAGTTTATTTTCATTAATTTTCCACTTATCAATATATGGTCCTTGAGTTAATGGTTTCATTTTTAGATACTTTACTGTTGATAAAGTGTTCATTTTAAATTTAACTTTATCCCTTATTCTTTTTGACCATTCAACATCTTCACCTTCTCCCCAAAACAATTTTTCATCAAGTTTATTATCTAAAAAGAAATCTCTTTTTACACAAAAATATGTACCGCTAATATACATATATTTAGAATAGTTATCATAAGGGATAAGTCCAGTACCTATGTTTGGATAATCAAAAACCATCCAGTCTCTATGTCTTGAACAATCTTGATTTAATATAATATTTACAGCTACTATCCAATCATCACCAAATCTTTCAAATCCATCTTTCCATCCATCTTCTAATCCAACATAATCGTGCATAACACATATTTTATCATATTTTGCATTTTTAACTGCCAAATTCTTTTTATGACATATAGCACCAGATTTAAAAAATAATCTTTTAAAAGATAATTGTTTTATAGCTCTTTTTATATTTTGTATAGAAAAAGAAGGTGAAAAAAACTCTTCTGAAAATGGCAATATTTTTATGTTGTAGAATAACTCTTTATTTTTTATATTAGGGTTTCCTACTATTATAATTTCATAATTATCGTTAGCATTAAATTCAGAATGAATTTTTTTAATACATTGCTCCAACATGATTTCATTATTTGGTGCTGTAACTATACAAAATGACCAACCATTAGACATTAATATACTCCTTTTTATACTTTATTATAAATAAACTTATAAATATTACAAATATTGTTATAAATTTTATTAAACTAGAATCTATCAAGTTCGTAGCAATTGTATTAACAATAAACATTAAAAATACTAATGGTATGCTTGATTTTATAACTGTATACATCCATTCAAAAACATTGATATCTAAAATTCTATTTATCACAAAAAATGAATATATTAAACCTATTGACATTGATAATATATAACCTATAAAGAATCCAATTAAACCATAAATATTAAATAAAATATATGATAAAACTATAAAAATTAAAACTTCCAAAATAGAGATAATTGGTAGTTTTTTAAATTCACCAGATGTTTGCAATATAATCCCTGTAAAACTTATAAGTGCTAAAATGATAAAATTAATTAATATTAATATAAAAATATCACTTCCTATAAATTTATCACTTCCAACCCATAGCTCTATAAATAGTTCATTTAAAAAATAAATAGAAAATGTGAAAAATATTATAGCTGAAATGCCAATACTAAATATTTTTTTAAATATATTTCTTACTTTATCTAATTCATTTAATTCAAAATGACTAGATAATGAAGGGAAAAAATTTATTACTAGTTTAGATAAAAATAAAGGTACCATTTGAGGTATTTTATTTGTTAGATTATACTGTGCAACTATAGTTTGTCCCCCATAATTACTTAATAATACTGTAAATAATGAAGTTTTAGAAATTTGCGATATTGCAAGAAGTTGGAATTGTTTTATATAGTTCAAACCCTCTATTAAATACTTTTTTATAAATATAGTCGGAAGCATTGTAAATAAATTGTAATTTATAAAAACCTTATACATAATAATAATATTGACAATTATAATAGCCGTTATAGAAGCTATGCCAAAACTTTGCAAACCATAACCATAATATAAAAATATAATATTAAACGCAATAGTTAACGATGATATAAAGAATAATGACATATTCATAAATACTAAATTATGTCTGCTTCTCAATATAGAATGATGTAATACAAATAAAACTTTTAATACAAGTGATATCCATAGATACATAAAAAGTTGCTGTGAAATTTCAGCTTTATGTATATTTAAACCCAAGATATCTGCTACATAATAAGATATATAAAATCCAATACCTAACAAAACAACACCTAAAAGATATTGAAATATTTGAATTGTACTTAAAAATAAATCAATATCATTAGAATAAAAAAGATTGTCATTTGATATCTTTTTCTCTGTATACATTCCAAGTCCAATATTTGCCAATCCTATTACTGAAACTAAACCTAAGATTGAAAAATACAACCCTAATTCTTCTAATGAGATAAATTTCAAATACAGAGGTATTGCTAAAAAACCTATAAGAATATTTAATATAAATATTACTGAGTCTGAATAAATTCCTTTTTTTATATGTTTTGAATTATTATTCATAAATTACTTATTTTTATTATTTATTTTCTAAATATTCATTTAGATCATCAGGAGTACCAATACCATGCATCTGTTTAAAATCTATATTATATATACCTATTTTAGCATCTTCATTTATAGCATAATTATAAGTTGGGCAAGTGTAAAACTCTCCATTTACTCTTTCATTTTCTATTATCATATCAATAGTAGCATTTACAAAATATTTTCCTTTTGAATATAAATAAATTCCTACTGTTGCATATTCGGATATAACTACTTTTTCTTTTACTTCTGTAACTAAATTATTTTCATCTATTTTAGCAAATGACCATTTAGTATCTTTAAACTCATCTATGAAAGTTAAAATTGAACCATCTAGATTTTTATCTTTACAGTCATCTATAAAATCTGAAATATTCATATCAACTATTTGATCTGAATTAGCTATTAAAAGTGGTTCATCATTATTTATATATTTTCTAGCATAAAGAACTGTACATGCTGTTCCATCGGTAAGTTTATCAATAGGTATAAAAATAGCATTAAACTCTTTTTCTATTTGCTTTACAAGTTCAGTCTCTTTTTCCATATGTTCTTTTCTAGCAATTAAAATATATCTAGCATCTGGATATGCTAAGTTTTCTAAAACTCTTACAATCATAGGTTTACCATCTACATCAATAAATGGTTTTGGTTTTTCATATCCAGCTTTTACAAATCTACTTCCTGCTCCTGCCATTGGTATAACTATATTTATCATTATTTTACCTCTCCTAAATATTTATCATCTGATGCACCTGGATATTTCACTACGGTACATACAGTATCTTCTAAGGCTTCAAAATCTGTGAACTCATTTGGTTCTATTGTTATAATATCACCTTTGCTATAAATAATATTATTCATCTTTACTCTTCCGCTTACTACTACCGTAATCTCTGTAGCTATTTTATGATAATGTTTATCTTCTGCATCACCTTTTTTATATGACTTCACTGCAACTTCAACATCATTGGTTTTTACTAATGTTGGCTCAAAATTACCTACAAACCAACCTTTTGCCATATCGTCTAGTTTAGAAACTTGCATTAGTTATCTCCACAAGGAATATCAAGATATGCTCGAAGTTCTTTCATCTTTCCTTCTTCCCACTCTATGATATCAGTTCCAGTTAAAACAGTGTCATCTAGTTTTAATATAAACTCTATAATTGTAGTTTGATTATCTTGATAAATATTTTTTGCTTCAAAACTTAAATTTTTGCAAGATCCAAAGATACTATTAATTGCTTCTAACACTTTCTCTTTACCCTCTATTCTTTTAACAACAGGATCTTCTAATGCAAAATCATCTGTAAAAAGTTCAGCACATTTTTCCAAATCTTTATTATCAAAAGCTTCTATATATTTTTGAGTTAATTCTTTTAGCATTGTTTTAACCTTTCATATTCTTGTATTTTTTGTGGTGTATAAAATGTATGGTACTTATTATTATCAATAGTTTTTACTATAAGTTTTTTATTATTTAAAACCAACTCATTTAATGTTGGTGATATATAATATAGTCCATTGACATTTGCATCTTTTTTTATCATATTCATAGCACTATCTATAAAATCTTTACCTTTTTTAAAGTAGAAAAAGCCAGCAATTGCATGTTTACTTAATGGTCTTTTTTCTGCTGTTTCTACTATATAATTTTCTTCATCAACTCTAGCATATGACCATCTAGGATGAATAGAATCAAAGGTTACAACTCCACCATCTACACTTTGAAAATTTGAAATAACATCATCTAAATTATCATCAAATAGTTGATCTGCATTCGCTATCAATAATGGTGTATCATTATTTATATACTCAATTGCCATCATAGCACTACATGCAGCACCTTTTGTTTGATGGTCGATTTTAATTATTTTACAAGTATGATTAGTAAGTAAATTCAACACATTATCAAGATGATATTTTTTACACTCTTCACTATTAACTATAAATATAAATTGCTTTTCTTCTTTAATACTATTAAAATTTTCAATAACATGCTCTATCATTGTTTTGTTATTAATTTCTATTAAAGGTTTTGGATATGGATATTCTGATTCATTAAAAAATTGATTTGAACCTGCTAATGGTATAAGTATATTTATCATTATATTTTCTCCTCAAACATTTTTATATGCTGTTCTATATTTTGAATATTTACATCTTCTACAACATCTACTTCCATAACCCATGCACCACTTGCTTTGGCTGCTTTTATACCATTTTCATTATCTTCTATTATCATACATTCTTTAGGATTTAATCCTAATTTTTCTATGGCTTTATTATACATTTCAGGATCTGGTTTACCATTTTTAACATCTTGATTTGAAACATAAAATTCAAAATTATGTTCAAGAGAAGATTTTTGCATCATTATTTCAATAGTATTTCTAATAGAATTAGAACATACAGCCATTTTGTAACCTGCATTTTTCAATTTACTTAAAGCAAATTCATGGTGAAAAGTTGGTTTACAGTTTGAATACACTATTTCCATAGTATACTGTTGTTTCATATTATTTATAAAAGTATGTAGCTCTTTTGGTAGACCTCTCTCACTTGAAAGCATCTCTAACTTCTTTTTTGTAGGTAATCCATCATAGGTCACTAAGTGATCATATCTACTTATCTCCATACCAAATAATTGTAGTGCTTTATTGAGTGCTTCATAGTGCCAATCTTTAGCTTCTATTAGCACACCATCCATATCAAATATCACTGCTTTTATTTTATCCATCGAAAAACTCCTTTGCATGTTCTGGGTAATCTGTACATATCATAAGATTATTTATGCCTAACTCTTTTTCTATATCGTTATAATGTTGCCACTCTTTTTTATAATCTCTTTTATGTAAATCAGGAGACACTATACATATTTGCTTGTTATTATTTATATGTTTACGTATTACTTCCTTCTCTATCCAATGCCCTTGAAATTCATCAAGCCATACTCCACAAGCATCATCATAAAAAGATGCTATCTTTTCGTATTCACTCTCTCTTGTAAAGGATTTAATGTTTTGTTTCAAATATTGAAGTCCATCAGGTACTGACATATCAAATACAAAGTAGTTAGTTATATTGTACTTTGATATAAGGTCTTTTAATTTTAATTGAAGTCCATCTGCTTTTATATTTAATGCTAATGGCAAAGAATTATCATATTTATTATAAATATCAAACATCTCTTTTACGCTTAGGCTGTTTTCATCTGCAATATCATGTGAAATTACTAATTCTCCTTTATAGTCTCTTATATCTGTTTCTGTTCCGTAACCTAATGAGAAGCTTCTTTGAAATGCTAATGATTTGTTTTTTTCATTAACCACTTTCCAGTAACCTCTGTGCGATAAAACTATCATTTTCTTGATTCCTTATACCACTCATACATCATCTTAACCCCCTCTTCAAGTTCTACTTTATGTTTCCATCCAAGAGAATGAAGCTTTGATGGATCAGTAAGCTTCACCATTGTTCCATCTGGTTTATTAGTATTAAATACTAACTCTCCTTTAAATCCAATGATGTTTTGGATAAGTTGAGCTAGCTCTTTTATTGATATATCTATACCTGTTCCTATATTGATATGTGTATTTCTGCACTCCACTTTCGCTTTAGCGACGGGAGTGTCGGCATTTCCACCCAGGTGGTCTCTCTCTTGAGTAGAACTCAATTCACCTTGAAGTGCCAGAATTTCTTTTTCATTTTGGTTGTATGTATCTACAAAGTCCCTATTTTCAAGTAAAAATACACAAGCATCTGCCATATCTTCACTGTATAAAAATTCTCTTCTAGGTTTTCCTGAACCCCATATCTCTACAGAGTCTTTATCTACACCAAATTTAGATAAATATTCATTAGCCCCTTCTAAAGTGTTTACATTTAAATCAGATAGAACTTCTTTTGTTTTACCTTCATTTAAAAGTTTTGCTAAATGTATCTTTCTAATCAGTGCAGGTAACACATGTGATGTTTCTAGATCAAAGTTATCATTTGGTCCATATAGATTTGTAGGCATTACAGATATGAAGTTTGTTCCATATTGAAGGTTGTAACTCTCACACATCTTTATACCTGCTATTTTTGCTATTGCATATGGTTCATTTGTATATTCTAGTGTATCAGTTAGTAAACAATCTTCTGGCATAGGTTGAGGAGCATTTTTAGGGTATATACAAGTACTACCTAAAAATAGTAGTTTTTCTACATTGTGTTTATATGCCTGATGGATTACATTGTTTTGAATAGCAAGGTTTTCATATATAAAGTCTGCTCTATATGTATTATTAGCAACAATTCCACCTACTTTTGCAGCTGCTAGTATCACATACTCTGGTTGTTCTTTATTGAAGAATTCTTCAACTGCTATCTGATTCGTTAAATCTAGTTCACTGTGAGTTCGGTATACAAGATTTGTATATCCTTTAGATTCTAGGTTTTTAACTATTGCAGAGCCTACTAATCCTCTATGTCCTGCAATATATATTTTTGAATTTTTATTCATAATTTATAACTCTTTCTATTCAAAGTAACTTAATGTTTTATATCCACCATCTTGAAGATAAACATCTTTTGTCATTAGTTTTAGATCTGATTGCATCATATCATTTACTAATTCTTCCAACCTATATTCTCTACTCCATCCAAGTTTTGTTTCTGCTTTAGTTGGATCACCTAAAAGTAAATCAACCTCTGTTGGTCTAAAATATTTTGGATCAACTGATACTACATTTGTACCTATTTCTATTTGATAGTCTGGATTACTACAAGATATTACATAAGCTTTTTCATCTACTCCAGTTCCTTTAAATTCTAGTTCAATTCCTGCATATTTAAATGCCATAGTTACAAAGTCTCTTACTGTTGTTGTTTCACCTGTAGCAATAACCCAATCTTCTGGTTCATCTGCTTGTAAAATCATCCACATCATTTGTACATAATCTTTAGCATGTCCCCAATCTCTTTTTGCATCTAGGTTTCCTAAATATAGTCTATCTTGTAATCCTAATGCTATTTTAGATGCTGCTCTTGTAATCTTTCTAGTTACAAATGTTTCACCTCGTACAGGTGATTCATGGTTAAATAGTATCCCATTACAAGCAAACATGCCATATGCTTCTCTATAGTTAACTGTAATCCAGTATGCGTACATTTTAGCTACTGCATACGGACTTCTTGGATAAAAAGGAGTTGTTTCACTTTGTGGTGTTTCTTGTACTTTTCCATACAATTCAGATGTACTAGCTTGATATATTTTAGTTTTATTAGTTAATCCCAATAATTTAACAGCTTCTAAAATTCTAAGTGTTCCTGTACCATCTGCATTTGATACATATTCAGGAGTTTCAAACGATACTGCTACATGTGACATAGCTGCAAGGTTGTAAATTTCATCTGGTTGAACTTCTTGGATGATTTTTGTAATATTCATAGAATCAGTCATATCCCCAAAGTGAAGAGTTAAATCTACATTTTCTTCATGAGGATCTTGGTAAAGATGATCAATACGGTCTGTATTAAATAAAGAAGATCTTCTTTTCATACCATGAACTTCATAACCTTTTTTAAGTAGAAACTCTGCTAAATATGAACCGTCTTGTCCTGTAATTCCTGTAATTAATGCTACTTTTTTCTTATTTTCCATTTTTATTTTCCTTCTCTTTTATAATCATCTTCTAATCTTACAATATCATCTTCACCAGTATATTCACCTACTTGTGCTTCTATAAGTACTACTGATATTTGACCTTGATTTTC